>Ga0214543_1011182_pt1 | contig 12763 bp, 8 predicted proteins | sample CNSS2metaG_FD_160094 | JGI IMG/M metagenome (GOLD analysis project Ga0214543, IMG submission 160094) | Root nodule microbial communities from cowpea collected in UCLA plant growth center, Los Angeles, California, USA - CNSS2 | ecosystem: Host-associated > Plants > Roots > Nodule | place: USA...
TATGTTGTATTTTTTTAATTTTAACCTTGAATTCATATTAAATTTTTAATAAAATTACATTTCACAATATATTTGCACTTCATTCATATTTACATTACATGCTACTTTTTATAACAATAAAATATAGGAATATAAATAAATAATTCATTCAAAAATAAAAAAAAAATATTAATTTTTTTAATCTAAATTATTAATAAAATGACCCAGGCATATTGAAAAGACACTTGAATCTATTATTACTATACTTTGTCAACAAAATTACAATCTTCAGATTTATTCTTAAATGTAATTATTTTAATATCTAAAACATATTTACATGTTTATATAAATTATGCTAATAATAACAATAATTTAATTTAATTTTTCATTAATATAATGTATATAACATTTAAATAAAATGCTTACAACAACAATAACACAAAAACAAAAAAAAATCTGTGCGTACGCACGAATCTCATACTAGTTATTCTCTAAAATACGTTCACGAACTTATTGGAGGAGTTCTTAGGCCGTGTTTATTTATAAGAATTTATTATTAAGAGGATGGATAATGATGGATGAAACTTGTTTACCTCCTCGGCGCATACACATTTTCCATCTATTTTTTTAAGTTCCAAGTTAACAAATTTTATGCTTTTACCTAGATGTCTAGAATTTTTAAATTGAAACTTACCTTCATTTAAGTGAATTTTTAACTTTGCAGCAATGCATGCCTATATTCTATTAAAGTACTTTCAATTAATGTTGTTTGAAATTTTTTTATCTCACCTGATGTACTTATAAAAAAAAGTTATGAAAAAGTTGTTCCTTAAATATGACACGTACAAATTAATAAAATTATTTAAAATAATAATAATAATCATTATTATTAAACCTTGTGGATAATTAATAATAATAATAATATTAATAGTAATTATATTAATAATAATAATAACATTACTAATATAATACTAATTAATAATAAAACTAATAATATTATTAATAATAATAAAAATAATACTAAAACTAATAATAATAATTATATTTTATATTGTATTAATTTTAACCACAGGAGTAAAACTGTTATCTAATAATTTTATCTATTAAAATATTATTTTATATTTATCACATCTATCAAATCATTCACAAATGTTCATAAATTTTACCTTAAAATATTTTCACTCTCTTCCCTCCCTCCACTGAAATAAACAATTTCATTTTTGTCTCTTTATCTCTTCAAATTCATTTACTCACTCTTCTTCAAATCTATCATTGGAAAGCAAACACAAAGACACCCTCAGTGTTCCAAATCATGGTCCTCCTAAATCTTTAGAAAATTTTAAAATTATATATAGTATATTGTATTATAAAAATTAAATTAGATAGTTTTTTATTTATTTTTAATAAACTATAACATATTAATAAATAATAAAATATAAAATTAAATACAATAAAAGATAAATAAATTTGTTGTTTCTCATCATCTTTTGATTTTCTCACATATTCTCACTCACATGTTTTCTTTGGTAGGAAGAAAATAGGAAGTTAGATACAAACTCATTCTTTCTACATTTTTCATATATTTTATTCTATTATTAAAGATAAAAGGGTACTTTTTTGTCTTTGACAATTAAATAAAACTATATTAGTTTAATAAATAATATTTTTATCTCATGAGTTTTTTTTGTATATTTATTATTTTATGAATATAGAAAGAAAATTTATATACTATATGTTTTTTCATAACTGTTTTTTAATTGTGATTTGATTATCATACAATTTTCTTTTAATAATTACACCTCTCAATTTTTGATTAGATTTTGATAACTTATTTTTATTCTTAAAATCTTTTAAATAAGTATATAGATAGTAAAGATAAAAAGAAGACAAATTTTATTTCTTCACATATTTTGAAGCATGATATTATCAATACTGTTAGGAAAGATTAAAAAAATTATAAGTAAAGTAAGAAAAGATTTTCATATTAACTCTTTGTATCATATATAAATTTTGAGTATATATTGTTTTGACTCTTGAGACCTTATAGTCAAGAGATCTGTTACCAATCTGAAGGTTATTAGAAGATTGGAAGGTAATTATGTAAATTAAGATAATTGGAATATTGAATAATGTGTAACATTGAACAAGGTGATTGTCTTTAGGTTGAAAATTGTAATTATTAATTATTTAATTATTTAAAGTGTATTGGTTTTTCTCTTCAAACTTTGTAATTTTAATGACTTTGCTTGCTGGGTTGGCTTCCTATAAATGTGTGAAGAAATTTCCAAAAATTATTTAATGCAGTAATTACTATCCAATATAATGTCAACTATTCTACAAGGAAACTTGCAGCAAGTAGTGGTCATTGAATGGTTGTATAGTCATAAAAATAATGAATTGTAAAAAGTCTACCATGTTCACATTTATATAATGAATTGCATTAATTCAAACATCTTATTTTTATACTATGATAATATTATTTCCATAATTTATTTTTCTATGCATCAATAATTACTAACCTTATGAAAGAAATGAACATAAAGTTTTGGATATACATATAGTTTGCAAAACTAGTCAGCACATGTAGGGATGGAAACAAAACTTAAAACATGAGGAGATAAAAAAAAAATATAATGGAGTACATTTTTGGTATACTTTCCGGCATGTCTCACCATCTTTAAGGTTATTTATGTACTAGACTAAGATTAAAGAGTTGATTAAAATTCTATACTAATAAATAAGATCAAATTCTTGTGTAATTGAATGAATGGAATATAAATTGAATGATGGGTCACAATCATGATGATGCTACGGCAAGCTTATCATATTTTTGATGGGGTGGTTTTATATTCTCTAGTCTCTTATGAGTTTATATATTCACCAAAACCCTAGCACCTCATTTTAAATATTTTAAATGAATACATCACTTAAATTCTTAAGAGTTTCGATCATATCACTCAACTCACCTAAGTAATAAGGAAATTTTCACACCATTACTAATTTTTTATTTTCACTTCAAAATCATATATATTTTCATTGACAAGAAAAATAAATTTTTATACAACTTGCACCCAGATTCAAGAAAAGAGAATGACATCAAGTACAAGAAAAAAAAATATAATGTAAACTCATGATTAAAAAGAAACGCAAGGAAATGAAATAAAAATAAAATAATACAAAGAAAAAATTGATCTATAAGTATTGCATATAAAAATATGTTCAACAAAATAATATTCAAAAACAACGTGATTTATATGACCCATATTTTCAGGGTCATCATGAATGTGAGCATGTTCAATGATCCTTTCAACAACATTCATTATCACAATATTAACAATTTGTGTAAAATTATACAAATATTACTCGTCTTTGTTTTGAACAATCATCTTTAAAAGAGCTTCTGAGACAAAATGACTGTAAATAACATTTCAACATAGGACATAGGCCTGTCATATAATAATAGAAGATCAAATTGACCAATTAGCTAGGCATATGCACAAAATTGTACAAGAGTTGCTCCTTCTCCAAATAATGTAAGTATCATGTCATTTGGTATGGTATACATGAAAGGGTTGAAGAATTTGTATTAATAAAGGATGAAAAAGAAAAGTTTGATGACAAAGATAAAACAAAAAAATAAGAAGAACAATCTGCAACTTTTGAGTAGACTTAGATTTTGATTTATCAAATCTTCAGAAAAGTGAGACAAGTTGCACCTGTGATTCTAGCATATATTTACTAAGATTAATTCTAATATACATCTAATTTATATTTCACTTACATGTGCAAGTTTTGTTTACATGGGAGTTTATTATAACAATTATTGATGTACCTATTAATGATCTTGCTGATTCTCCAACACTTCCATTACTACATATCAACAACCACCTTTTTTTATATTTGAAGTCATATATACCTATTTGGATGATCTTGTAACAAAATAGCCAAAAATATTAGTACAAATAAATTAATTTAAATTTGTCTTCCAATGGACAAGAAGTTAATTTATAATAAATTAGTTCTGATGAACCTACACTAAAGGTTTAGGAAAATAAAATATAAATAAAAGAGAAAGATAAAAAAATAAAGAGTTAGTATGAAACTAAAGCCAAACACACACCTATAACAAGATAAATAGTTACACTAAAATTGACATGCAAAAATGAAAATAAAAAATATAAAATTACATCTCTAATGCAATTGTAAAATGAACAGATGTTAGTGAAATGTAAAGATATGCAAAAGATTATATGCCTACAAATCTACAAATCTGCGTCCAAAAGAATTAAAATGCAAATGTTTATGATATGTCAAGATGAATGTGAAACTAAGACTATTAGATCAAAAAGACGAATTTTGTATACGTAAAATATGATGAATTAATTAAATAAAATCAAATAACAATCAAACTGATAGGCATTAGATTAAAGACTTCAACAATACAGTGGAATATGTTTACTCTACCACTTTTTTTAAAATAAGATTTTTCATTGATTTTTTAAGATTATTATTTGATTGATTTTTTTATATTAACAATGAGATTTAATTAAAGTAACTTTTCAATTAAATATTATTATATACATAATTATGGATTTTTTTTATCTCTTTTATCAAGTAAAACACAAATTAACCAAAATAATTGATTGGTTAATTCTAACTAAACTCTTCACTTTTAATCCAAATAACTTCTCAATTATTGACAAAAACATATTCAATCACATGAAAAGTTTATAAGTTGAACCAAAGTGACTTCTCAATTAAAATTAAATATTCTTTGACTCATATCTTGTTATGTTATCTAGATTTAACAAGATGCTAACTTACTATAATTTAAAATCATTACTTATACTTGATTAGGAGGTAAAAGACATAGATAACAATAAATCACAATAATAAATAAAAGAACAAATAATTTATTTCATCCTGTCTTAAAATCTAATTAATAAATCACAACAAAGTTAATCCTTAAGACTTAACATTCCATAAAGAATAAAAATAACACAAAAATAGAATAAAAGAAAGAAGAGGACTTAAAAGAAAAGAGAGAGGATGTGGAGATCAAGACATGGCTAAAATTTGTCGCCCAAAAAGAGTTGAAGGACGTCTTTATATAGGCATTGAACTGTATTTTCTGCAATTTTTGTTGATTAAATCTTTTTTCTATTAATGTAATCTACACCAAATATTCTCTTAATAAATCTAATATATCCATAACATTCTTGATTGCTGTAAAGATTTGAAAAGATTTTGACAGGTTTGAAGAGATTTGACAGTTATTTTTTATATAAATAAATAAATATTTAAAAATATCAAATCAAATATATAAAGATAGATTTTGCCCAAATCATATCTTATCATAAAGATTATTACATCATCAAATCCTTGCAGTGGAAAATATGGAGAAATCTCAATTCGATTTTTGTTGAGACACTTTCATTTTTGCTGAGCCAGTGTAGTTCGTGCTAAGCCAATTTCTTCTGAGTGTTGGACGTACCCTCTTGGGGTTGGGTGCCACTTCACCATTCAACAAGGATGATGGGCGTCTAGAATGTTCGTTGGGCGAATTGGGTTTTTTCACTATCCTTTTTTCTTCACTTTTTCATGCTGTTTTTGCCATCTTCATGTGATGTTTGGTTTGACTTGAGTTCTGGTGATTTTAATTATTTTTCATTCTTGGCATTAGCTTGAAGGTTTCATGAAGTTATGATCAATTTATTTTTATGCCTTTCATAAGCTTAATTTAGCTACAACTGTATCAATACACCTCAAAACATTCAAAGATCATTTATGTAATAAAAAAAAATATTTTTAACATGTTTTATATCATAAGCTCGATAAACCTAATTATAACAAATCATAATTAAAACAATATTTTAAATACAAAAACCAATTAATAATCCAAGCTTAAAGGTTAAATAAGATCATAAATATGTGCTTGTTAATGTCTTTTTTTTCTTTAGTACCTATTTACATTATTAATACTTTTTCATCGAGCATTTTCTAGATTTCAAGGAAGATGAAATAGTATTTTATTTGCATGTATTTCACGTAGAGCAAATGAGAAGCTTTTTAAGCTCATGGTAATGCTTAATTTTTATCTTGTGCACTTGAGTGTAGGGATGTCAAAAATATCCGTACCCGCGGGTATCCGCGGATAAAACCCGCAATGGATAGGAAATGAATATTAAAAATGGATACCCGCTACCCGTGGGTACAGGTATTTTTGATACTCGCATGTTAACGGGACGGGTACGGGTATCATAGTATCCGTACCCATGGATACCCGTACCCGCTAAACTTTAATTCACAAAAATATCGTTATATATATATATATATATATATATATATATATATATATATATATATATATATATATATATATATATATATGTAAAATACATTCTGATCTAATTTGTCTTCTCCCAAGTACACCCTTTGATATTCTTCTCTTTCCCTTCTTTGAAATTGAGCATATATACATCAAACCCTATATAGACAATGACATTTATGGTATGCTTGTTGTCAAATGATATAATCAAAATAAGAATACTTGACACGTGACATTTGGGGTTTATTATTTGATTATTTTTTAGGAATCAATACGAGCATAGGCGGAGCCTCATAGGAGCAGGGAGAGGCCTAGGCCCCCCCAAATATTTTTTATTTTTTTCAAAATTATATATCCATTTTTTTAATTTTTAAAAATTTTGAAAATTTAAAATTATAAATAGTATATTTTAAAAATTGATGATAATTAAATTGTGTCTCTTTATTTATTTTATAAATACAATATTTAATGTTAATAAATAATAAAAAATAAAAAATAAAAAATATTTAGGTTTAATTAGTCTTCTAGTATCTGTTTTCGTCTAAAAATATCAAATTGCCACTAAATTGAAAGTAAAAGAAGGGGAAGATCAACTTACATTTTTGAAAACAATAACTAAAAGAGTAATTAAATCAAACATTTATTAAAATATTTTTCATTTTCTTCTGTCATTGCCTTTTAAAATTTTGACAAAATTGTACTTATCTTTGACTATCATATGTTTTTTTTTTTTTTAAGAAATGAAGTTAGACACATACTCATTATGTTTGCTCTCATTTCTCATCTGTTTCCTTCATTTCTCGAAGAAAGAAAATGTAACTCTCTTTTGTCTTACTTGATGATGAAATATTACTTTAATAATTATTAAAATTATTTTTTATCTCATGAACCTTTTGTATACTTACTTTTTATGATAATAGAAGAAAACAAAACATGTATTATATATTTTTTTATAACCGATTTTTAATTGTGACTTGATTATAATATATTTTTCTTCTAATACTTATGTTTCTCAATATTTTATTAGATTATGATAAATTATTTTTTAGTATATTTAAAAAAAAGCATATCGATGAAGAATAAAATAATGAATTTATTTTGTAGGAGTAGTAAAAGGGAAGCTACACGTGAAGATGAAAACTAGTTAAATTATATTTCTTCACATCTTTTAAAGTATTTAAAGCATTATACTAATAATCCAATTTAACGATCCAATTGTTTTATAGAAGAGTCATTTTTTAAAGTGTTATACTAATGGTCCAATCAAATGATCAAAAAATTATATTATTCTAGCCCCTCCAAAACTCTTGGTCAAGATCCGCCATTGAATACGTGAAGATGAAAACTAGTTAAATTATATTTCTTCACATCTTTTAAAGTATTTAAAGCATTATACTAATAATCCAATTTAACGATCCAATTGTTTTATAGAAGAGTCATTTTTTAAAGTGTTATACTAATGGTCCAATCAAATGATCAAAAAATTATATTATTCTAGCCCCTCCAAAACTCTTGGTCAAGATCCGCCATTGAATACGAGAAAGTGGACTTGTTGATCAAAACACTAATTAAAGAATATCCATTGTGTTGAACGTCATTTTATATTTATTTTTATAATTATTTGGACTTGTATGGACTTGAGTTTGTTTGAACTTTATTTAAAATTTATGACAATGATGTATTTTATTTTATTTTATTTGAATTTATGATTAAATATTTATTTTTTAAATAATTTTGTAAATACTTGCGGGTACCTGTGGATACCCGCGGATATGAAAAAAATAGATGGGTACCCGTATAACAGATACCCGACGAATATGGGTACGAGTACGGGGCGAATATTTATCCAGCGAGTAGGGTACGGGGGAGCTACTACCCGTACCCTACCCGTCCCGTTGACATCCCTACTTGAGTGTATACATAATCATAAACACTTAAGAGAAAATAATGATACACATTCTTTTTGAGAATTTTACCATATATGATACTGGTCTTAATTTGATTGTAATTCTTGTTTACTTTTATGTTTTAGAATATATTTTTTATTGTCATGATTCTTTAATACTTTAAATGTATGATTCATCGTATTTTTTTATTGTCCATATTTTCTTTTTATATTTTTCTTTTACTTGGAACTCCACTTAGGTGTAGGGATGTAAAAAAAATTCATATCTGCTGTTATCTGCGGACAAAACCTGCAATGCATAGAAAATAGATACTATAAATGGATACTAGTGCGGGTAATGAATACAAGTATTTTTTATACCCTCATGTTAACAGGACGGTTACAGTATCATAGTATCCATACATGTACATTAACACATTGATTTTAAATGGGTTATTTTTTATCATTTGGTTTTAAAAAAATTTCATTTCTTTGTAAACTGTCATTCAACACTATTTAAATGAGTTATTTGGACTTTGTTTGAAATTTATAAATGTTATGTATTGTATTTTATATGAATTTTCAATTAATATATGTTGTTAAATATTTTAAATTATTTTTTAAATACCCGCGAATACTCGTGGATATCAAAACAATATGCGGGTACCCGTATAACGGATACCCGCACGGATATTGGGATGGGTATAGGACGAATATTTATCCAGCAGGTAGGGTATGGGGAAGCTATTATGAGTGATGTCAACGGGAGGTATGGTATGAGTAATAGCTCCTATGTATCGTACCTATTGGATAAATATTCATTCCGTACCTGTACCGACATCCGTGCGGGTATCCGTTATGCGGCAAATTGCATACTTTTTTAATATTCACAGATATTTAAGGGTACGAATATTATGATAGTCGTACCCGTCTCATTAACATGCGAGTATAAAAAATATTTGTACCCGTTACCCACGGGTTTTATCCACTTCCTACCCATTACGATATCCATTTCCTACTCATTACGAGTTTTATCCACATATACATGCAGGTACAAATTTTTTTGACATCCCTAGCTATTATTTGTACCCTATTCGTCTTGTAACATCCCGATCGGATATTACTAATTTAAATAAAATAAAATGGAAATAAATACAAACTCGCATTTATTATAATTACCTTTCCCAAAATCACAAAAAATTTTAAACATTTATTAAACTCATCCAATTAAACCACAATGTTCTAATAATCCATAGTAGTTCATATTCCAGTAAAAATACGGTTTACAAAAAATCTGAAAATAAAATGATAGTAACTTCCATAAAAAGCTTTCCCACGCTAGCCCCTCTCCGGCTCTATGCCTCACCAGCATCACCTGAAACATCACCTGCTCCCGTGTGACACGATCATCGCCAAACACACACAGAAAGGGTGAACTCATAACAATACAAATATACATTAAAAAAATATAGATTTACGCCAAACTACTTTATTCCATCTAAATTGCTTAATCTCAATAATCGATACCCAAGGATTTTAGATCATTGTCTCATTATACAAATGAAACTATTAATCCATTTACCCATACAATTACTTGGCCATGGACCCAGGATATATCATGCTTCCATGTACCTGCTCACTCGTGGTCCAACCTCTATGAACCTCCCCGCTCGTAATCCAACTCTACGGACCTCGCTCGTAGTAGCCCTCAAGTGTGAGCACGGAACATACGAACCTCCCCGCTCGTATCCTCACACAAGAGCATCATAATATGAAACTCCCCACTGTTCATCACCAATCATGAACCTACCCACTCATGACACTATCAAGCATCTCCTAGTCCAAGTCCACATCTCAACACATCAAAACGAAATTAAGAAAAAATATTGCACTATACAAGGTGTTAGTTTTGAAATGGTTGAAAAGCCAAGAAAGGGGGGTTGAATTAGCTAGTTAAAAATTTAGGCTATCTTTGCAAGCTAAAAACCACCTTTAATTGAATCAAATAGATCACCAAGTTAGGATGCAAACAGTACTGAACTGTACACTTTCAGTCGATCAAAAAAACAGAGTTAACTGATTGATTTTACTAAACAGATTCTGTTCTGGTATATTCGATCGATTGAAACAGAAAAACAGTCGACTGAAATATTGGGAAAAATGCAGAAATGTGAATTTGAATTTTAAACCAGAAACAATGCTCAAGAATGATCAATATCAGTTCCAAATGATTATACAAACATGCTCAATGTTGCAGATGCCATGAAAACATGCAAGAACATGAAAAAGATGATTAAAGCACAAGTTCTTTAAACTTTAAAATGAAAATGCAAGAGAGAAAGGTTAGAGAAGAGAGGACACCACGAGATTTTTATACTGGTTCACTCAAACCTGAGCTACATCCAATTTGCAAGGCAACCTTAGCTTGACTTTGCACTATTTCAAAAGTTTTACAAAGTATACTCTTACACTTTCAAAATATGCAAAAACACCACAAAAGACTCTTGAATCACACCAGCACAGCAAGAACCCTCTTGCAGACCTAGAAAACCACCAGGCACACACACAAAGCTTGAGAAAGATCAAACCTTAGTGGTAGCACAGCCTTACCTACCACAAACCACTTTCTTCAAACTTCAAACCAAGCCAAAAGCTCCAAGAATTGATCCAAGATCAATCTTCAACAGCTGCAACACATATGATCACGAAGGACACTAGTGTAAAATAAGCTTTTTATACCGGTTAAAAAAGGCTTTTTATACCAATTTCAGTATCGGTATAAATGCAGGCGGTATAGAAAGTTTGATCTTTCTATATCGGTTATATAACAGGTATAAAAAATTTATTTTTTATACCATTTCTAAAACCGGTATAGAAAGTCCTCTTGGAAAAGAAAAGTTATGTAAGAAGAAATGACTTACTATACCGATTATAGTTCCAACCAGTATAAAAAATTACACATTTTACACCAAGTATGACCTCAATCGGTATAAAAAGTGATTTTTTTATTTTTTTATGAAAAATTTGTTTATGCTTCCTACCACATACCAAACCTGTATATAATTACCCAAAACATCCAAAAAACAAATCTCATTCAATCTAATATTTACATGAAATAGAATCTAATGTTTATATGAAATAAAATACTATTCCAAACCGAATTACTATATAAGTCGTAAAACACCTAACATCATCTTATATAAATACTTAAAAGAAACAAAGCCCACTGCTCACGAACTTCCTTAAAGACTCCTTGATCCATTGGAGATGTGTCATTGAAAATCTACATTATGAATAGTTGAGTCAACAATCTTTTAGTGATAGAATGATTTATGTTATTGCAATTACCTCCTTTCCTTTTAGCCTATGAGCTCCAAAGTATAAAGAATGATTTATGTTAGCAATATGTTGAATTAAATAGTTAAACCTACATATAATATGAATTTACCTGAAAGACAAGATTTAATCGCCTCTCCTTAAAAGCCTGCCATGTGCCTTCATCAAGGAATTGATACTTCTCACAAAGGTTTCTATCACTTAAGGGACCATAGATATAACGACTTGTAAGGTCCGTCTTAAAACCCTTCCATCGTTCTCCAGCAAATGAAATCCATTTTGTCCTTAACAAATTACTGTTTGGGACATCATATGTGACTTGTACAATAAGAATGAATTACATATAATAAGTATCAGTTATATATTTACGTAGTAAATTATATAAGTTAAGATTTCATACCTGGACACTTTGCCAAATCTGGTTCTTTATTGTCTCTGGAACATGGTCCCAATCATCTATAAGAATGGATGACTTGCTCCTACCAAGCAAAGCCACATAGCTGGTGAATTTCGTGCTATTATCTCCCAAAGCTTTACCAGTTTGCATATCAAACTGGATAGGCAATCTCTGATTTGCGTTGCGACTAACTGTTAACTCTCTCAATCTAGTCCCACGCCTACCCTTTTTTTTGGTAGACGTCTAAATCTTGTCCCCGTCTTGTGAAGGTGGAAGGTCACCAAATGATGTGTCACCAGACATATCCCTGTTCAAATAAATAATTGTTAGTGAGAATTAATAAATATCAGGTACCCTTTTCATAGTTGAAAACATTACACATGATAAACAATTTTACTATTGTCACTGGTTAGGTACATGCAGATTCAACAGAGATACAAGAAAGTTATTGGTTATATGCCTTTTATTTTTTAGGCTTCATCACTAATTGTTGGAAAATTTGGGTACCTGAAAAAGAACAATGCTACTGCAAAATAATGCATGTAATTATTTTCTTAGAATGAAAAATAATCCTATTAAATTTGGTATTAATCATATCACAAAGTAAGAACCTAGATAATATTAATTAAAAATATCAATAAGCCAAATAGGTCTAACCTTCTTTCACATGATAAAGAGAAATGAGATATTTGTAAAGGTATTGTGACAATAAAGTTAATCATGTTGATTTAAAGGTAGGATTTCGTTAAAGGTTTTAGTACTGTTTATTATTATTTTTTTCATAACTATTAATTTAGAAATTTGATTAGAGAATCAATTTTACCTTATCTTTGAATCT
>Ga0214543_1011183_pt1 | contig 12763 bp, 9 predicted proteins | sample CNSS2metaG_FD_160094 | JGI IMG/M metagenome (GOLD analysis project Ga0214543, IMG submission 160094) | Root nodule microbial communities from cowpea collected in UCLA plant growth center, Los Angeles, California, USA - CNSS2 | ecosystem: Host-associated > Plants > Roots > Nodule | place: USA...
TATATATATATATATATATATATATGAGATATTTGACACCATTTTTAATCCAACATAGTGAGTTCATGAGTATTTTTATCTTATGTAGTTTTTAGCTTTAACTATTTTATCTAATGTGAGACTTTGACTCACATTTAGACTATTTCCAACAATCTTCTTTTAAGGGGTGAGTATTTTTTGTCGTATGGCATATTCGTCTTCAGGTATACGGTAACCACCATTTTTTTCATAGTTATTGTTTCTGAAAAGAATATCCAAATACCTATTCTTATCTTGTTCACAAAATAAAGAAAATTGAAAAATATTTTTAAATAATTTTTCATATAAAACTACGCAAATCTTAATTTCTTTACGAATGAAAAATAGCAATGATCAATTCTTGTCAAACCTTTTTAAAAAAGTTTATATTTTTATTTCTTTTTTATTTTCATAAAAAATAAATATTTTAAAATATCATATCTGTATTCTATTATTCCAACCATTAAGTTTACAGTCTTTTTTAAGCATCTACATTTATGAATATCGATGTCAAACACTTTGCAAGAATAAAATCAATAAAAAAAGTGAAAATTTTTAGATGAATTTATAGTATATAAATAAATACAAATTTTAAACACAACGAAAATGATTGAACTAGATAATTGGTCGATTTACATAAATTATGGGTACTACACATAGTTGTGAGCTGTGAACCTTTACATTTTTTAAGAGAAATTACAGAGTTAGATGTGCATCACAGTTTAATTTTTGTTTTTTTCATTCAACATTTATCTTAAGCTTTTAACTTCAATTTCAGACATTCACAGTTCTTCTTCCTAGACATTTTTATTCACGCACCTCCATATATAGTTTCAATCTATACTTCCATGAATTTAAAAATTTAAAATTTATCTTGACATCTGGGGTTATGCAATGTGAAATGTATTATCTTATTCACGCACCTCCATAGTTTCTAAGTTTTCTCTATAAATATATTTTACTCTAATTTTTTTTTAAATTAAAAAAGGAAAATTCTACAAAATGATAACAACATCAATTTAACATAGAAAATTAAATTGATTCTTTTTAAAGAATTAGAAAATCAAATTATAAAAGAACTAAAATTTAAAAAAAAAATTATAAAATTGTAATAACACAAATCCTCACACATACCATTATTCAAAAAATATATAGTTCATGAGAAGAAGCTGCCCAGGTGCACCGAAAGAAGAAAGAGCAGATAAATTGTGAGGGAAGGACCCACGCGCAAGTAATGTACTTTCTTTTCACTGTTATTTCCTCGAAGACGAAGACGAAGAAGAAGACTCCCTCATGAACCCTTCACACTCTTTTCTTATATATGTCTTGGTTTACTTTCAATATCTGCACTCTGAAACTATAAACAATTTGTGGTGGTTCCTTCTCACAGGTCACATCTCTTACCCCTCTTTCTATAACACCCTTGCTTTACCTGGAAACCTTTTTCAGGAAAATATGGAGGCACCACCACAGTCCCAAACACCAGAAAATGATTTTCTCAACAACTATGATAGCAACAATAAATATTTAGTTAAGTCTGGATCACTGGGAATGTGTCATGATGCATATTGTTTAACTTGCCCAATTTACCTCCAGGCTACCCTGCAAAGGAATTCAAACCCTTCGGATATGTTCAATGATAAGGTACACCATCTATCCTTTTTTCTCAACTTCCTGTTGAAGTTGCCAACATTACACTTTGTGTGTCATGGTTCTTAAAGCTTTTGCGTGTATCATGCACAAGATGCTTCTGCGATCGAGTTTAATAATGATTTTATCTAGTGAATCACTTAGACAAAATTAACGCTTGTTGCTCAACATATTTCAACTTTGAAAACTTTCAGTTTCCCAATACCCTTCATGGGGATGCCAGCAGGAGTAGGGCAAAAAGGCTCCTTTTGTTCATTAAAAATCTTCCAATTATGAATCCACATAATAAACAGGTTCAACGATGGAATAAGTTTTTTTATATCTGTTGCTTGGTGACAGTTTTTGTGGGTCCATCATATGTCTTCATGCTCTATTTGCAGAAGGTATGGTCTCCTCTTTATTTTTTATTTAAAATATTGCATGTTGTATCTAGTTGGTTACTAATCTTTGTTTGAATGATACAAACTCTGATCACTTCAACAAATACTTATAACAATGGCATAAATATTATGGCCTAAAATAATTTATTTTTTTAAAGATTTTATATTTCTTTATAATGAAATGTTTTGTTTGAACAGATTTTTTTTTTGAAGTATTTCAATTAGTTAAATTAGTAAAAATTCAAATATCTTTAAAATAGATAGAATTTGAAAGTTTTCTCACTCAATCTCATACTATGGACTCTTTGGTAGAGTTTTCAATTTGACCTAATGCACGGGACTTGACACTAACCCACATGGGCTAGGGCCAAAAAAGTCCACATAACCAAAAAGTCACACATTAAAGAAGCCCATAAAACCAAAAACTCCACAAAAGCCTTGTGGGTCATGGACAATACATGGGCTTTTTTCTTAAACATGAAAAATATATTATTGAACCTTCTGACGCCAACCCAGGTCATCTCAGTTCGGCCCAACATGACTTGACCATCATTCGAGCCCGATGACCAGGACGGGCCTAACTGTCCTGACTACCTAAACGGGCTAGCTCAGTCAGACAATCCAAATGGACCTGGCAAGCCCGACAACCTAGTAGGGCCAATCCGGGCCAAAGACCTAGGCTAGGTCTATGAAATTGACGGGCACGACCGACCCGTATGGGTCGTTGGGCTAGTCATATCTGTTTGGATCGTCGGATCGGCCTAGCCTGTTTGGGTTTCCTGGTCGGCCCAACTAGGTCATTGGGTCGAATCATCCCGACTAGGTCATCAGGTCGGTCCGACCTATTTGGGTCGTCGAGTCCGTTTTCAAATTTATCATGAACTCAAAACATAATTAAACCTAAAATAAATATTGTTAAAATGAAATTTTATCTCACAAGAAATTTAATTGTCTTATCCAAACAAGAAATTGAAATGTAAGGTATTTTAATTTCTTTATCCAAACAAGTTATTTAAAAAATGAAGGGAATTAAATATAAACAATTCAAATAAAATGTATTTCAATTTTTCAACATTGTTGAAATGCTTCATCCAAACACATAGGTTATTTTTTCTAGCTTGTTGAATGCAGGAAAATATGTGTATTTCTGCGGACCTAACTGATTCTCTGCTTTCTGAAACAATTTGGAGGTTGAATACTGCCATGCAGTGGGTAAACATTGTTTTGCAGGTAACTCTTAAGAATTCTCTCATGGTTGTTTATTTCTTTCAATCTTATAACTATATTGTTACTTTTGAGACATATATTTAAGCTGCTTTCTCTGTTAGTGTATATAACATAATCTGCTGAATTTTCGTTTAAACAGTCTCAGAATCATGCTTTTGTTTCCTTTTTGCATCATACCTAAAATTTGTCCATTATAATAAAAATGTCTATTGAATTTAAAACTTGGCTTCCATTTTTATCATTTTTTTTTTCTTGTAAGGTTCGTGTAACAGTCACGACTATGATCACGGAATAACTTTTTAACTGTGGTGTGCTGTTATGCTGTTATGTTGATACCTAATAATATCACATGTATGAGAAAAATTATATTGTTAGACTCATGATCAACCATGGTAGGTGATGAAGTGTGAGTGAGAAGAGAGTAAACTAATGAAAACAATTAAATGATGGGGAGTAGGATATTTTTTCGCTGTACTTTGCTTCATTTTCATAATTTAAAGCGTAAATAACTCTGTTAAATTGCTTCTCTGCAGTTTAGGATGGCCTACGTTTCTCATGAGTCATCTTCACGAGCTGCACATTTAATTGACCATCCCAAGAAAACTGCGCTTAAGTATCTGCAGACTTATTTTTTAATCGACTTATGCATTGCGGGTTCCCTCCCTGACGTAAATTTCTTCCCTTCTTTTTTTTTTGTGAATTTTCAGTTTTTTAAATTTCTTTAGCAGAGTTTGCTCGCTGCAATTTCTTTATGGTATGTTTGGATGAGACAATTCAAGAAAGTGATTCATTTATTTGGAGAATTTGAAATTCTTTGTAATGAAATGCTTTGTTTGGATAGAAAAATTGAAAAGCATTTAAAATGCATGCATTTCTTTGAAGTATTTCAATTAGTTAAATTAGAAAAAATTCAAATACCCTAAAAAAATGTGGAATTTGAAATTCTTCTTACTCAACCTCACACTCTTGACTCAATTCCAAATGGACTCGGCAAACCTAACAACCATGACAGGTTGGGTTGGCCAGATGATCAGACGGATCGAACCAACCTAACGACACAAACGGGTCAAGCAGGCCTGACAACTCAGACAGGTCGAGCAGGCCCGACGACCTAGATGGGTCGAGCGGGCCCGAGACGCAGACAGGTCAGGCGAGCTTGATGACCCAAACGGGTCAGGCGGACCTGACGACCTAGATGAGTCAGGCGGCCCAATGATCCAGACGGCCCGACGACTCAGACGGGTTAGGCGGGCCTGACGACCCAGACGGGTCAAGCAAGCCCGACGACTTAGACATGTAAGAGGGCTCGACCTAAACGAATGGGGGGTGACTTGGTGACACATATGGGTCGGGCGAGCTTGACAACTCAAACATGTCGGTCAACCCCAACAACCCACCCTGCCCAGGTAGGCCCGATGACTAAGATGTGTTGGGCTGGCCCAACGGCCTAGACAGATTGGACTGACCCTACGACATAAACGGGTCGGGCGGGCATGACGACCCAAACAAGTCGTGTGGGCTGGAAGACAGAGACGGGCTGAACCAACTTGACAACCAAGACGGGTCAGCGGGTCTGATGGCCCAAGCAGGATTGGCGAGCCTAGTGACCCACACGGTTTTGGCAGGCCAAATGACCTAGAGGTGTCAGACGGGCCTGACGACCCAAACGTGTCAGGCAGGCCCAACGACCCGACTGACATGTTGACCCGATAAGCTTGACTGACCCGTTTCAAATTTATCATGAACTCAAAACATAATTAAACTTAAAATAAATATTGATAAAATGAAATTTTATCTCACAAGAAATTCAATTATTTTATCCAAAAAAGAAATTGAAATGTAAGATATTTTAATTTCTTTGTCCAAATAAATTATTTAGAAAATAAAAGAAATTTAATTGCAAGTAATTCAAATACAGTGCATTTCTTAGCATTGTTGAAATGTTTCGTCCAAATAGAAGGTTAACTTATATCGTCATTATTGTTTAACATGAAAGCTTAATATCAATGTTTTCTCTACAGATAATCATGTTATTGAAATTTGAAATAAAAAAAAAAAAGTCTAGAATGTATTTTGAGTTTTCTTAAATAAAGTCTATGAAAATTAGAAAGTTTATAACTAAGAAAGATGTAGAAAATTCCGTACTGAAATCTTAATCAAAGAAACTCCTAGTAAAGAGTTTAGATTTTCAAGCAAGAAAATTAAGTTCTCTCTTCTAATTCTCACATCTTCTTCTAACAAATCATACACAATCTGCTATTTTTAATACAATATTTGCTCCCGATTATTTTGTATTCTGCATTTTCAAACCTGACAATTGGTATCAACTGTGTACGAGAAAGAAAGTTAAAAAAGGATTTTAAGATAACCAAGTTTATACTATGTGTTTTGTATTGTTATAAACCCAACACAAATCATAAATAATGTGAGGAAGGAAAGACTTTTCAATAGTGAATGTACTCTTGAAATTCCTTAACATATATAGTGAAATATTTGCATGCAGTTATTGCTAGGACCACTTTATGACCTGGGATTTTTTGAAGAAACTAGCATCATATTTGATCGGGGAATAGAAATCTTTACGATGTATTTTCTGAGATTAGTCAGGTTGCTGCGAATTCGATGGTTTACAAGGGAAACGTCAACCCCGGCTAAAATCTTTAAAAATCTTCTCATCGTTGTGCCATTCGGCTATGTTGTTGGTTCCATCTGGTATGTATTTGGTATAGAGGTGAGTGTTTGAAGCCTCATTAAATTTCATACCTCTGCTTTAAATATTGGGTTAAATATGATTTTGGTCCCTCAAATTTCAACCAATTTTAGAATTAGTCTCTCTTTAAAATTTTATACCAATTTAGTTATTTATATTTAGAAATGCATGAAATTAGCTTTTCTTACTAAATTTTATTAAGTTTATTTGACATTTTAAACGCATTTTATGATAATATTTGAATTAACATTGAAGCAAAAACGTGGTAAACGGGATAAACAATTCAAATACTTTCGTGAAATACGCTTGAAACGTCAGATGAACTTAACAATGGTTAAAATGACTAAATTCACACATTTTTAAAGGACTAAATTGGTATAAAATTTCAAAGAGAAACTAATTCCAAAATTTACTAAAACTTAAGAGATAAAAACATATTTAACCCTTAAATGACGGTAATGCGCAGTTGCTTCCTGCACCCTATCAATTTCTACCCGCACTCTCATATTTTGGAATTTCAATTTTACTTTCAGATTTATTTGAAACTGATCTCTTTTATCGGAAAAAACACTATTCTAGTACAATTTTAAAGATGACCGAAATGGACAGGTTTGAAATACTTATGAAAGTGATGAAGTTATATAAGGTCATACTAAAATAACACGATTTTAGTTTATAATATTTTAAAAGTTGAAGCTGTATATGAATTTAGTTTTGAATATTTTAAATTGAAGTTCTCTTTAAATTGAAGTCGTAGAATCATGAGTCGACTTCGATTTTAAATATTTTAAATATTTTGAAATAAATAATTTCAACTTAAAATTACTATACAATGTGCTGCCTAATAAAAAAGAAATGAAAAATAGAATTACTTTGGGATAAAATCATAGGAAGTAGGGGGAAAGGAGAGATGAGAACGGAGAAGAGAGATAAAATTTATGATTAAATTTGAAACACGTAAAATTATTTATCATATTTTACACATTTGAGATGCAATTCAAGTTCGAGGGGTGCAAGAAGCAATTTCCTAACGGGGTGGGTTATACAGACTGGTTTGTTTTAATAAAATATGGGGTGGACTAGACATTTATGTCCGTTCTAGATGATTTGCAGCGCAAATTATTATGTTTTATTGATTGTGTCTTAAATATAATAAATATTTTTAATTATTATTTCATTACTGTAATATATTTTTAAATAAAAATTTTTATTTTCATTTATAATTTATTTAATACATAATTATATTATAAAAGGTAAAATTAAAATATGAAAGTGAACAGAAAATAAGAGTGAATAACTATATAATTATAAATGATTTTATTAAAGAAACCCATATCGATCACTGTTGACAGAAGGGCACTGTTTTCCTTCTTTCATTATTTCTTTCTTCTCTTTCTGTGTTCTCTACAGTTTTTTATGTATATTGAAGATAATTGTTGAGATGAGTTGTGATGTCTCTTCTTTTTTTCTTCATCTTCTTTGTTGCAGAGAGTTAATGAATGCTTGCTAAATGCCTGCAACAATATCAATTCCATTAAAACTACATGCTTAGCATTTACTTATTGTAGCAGTAGCGATGCACCTGGCCTCTGGAAAGATAATGAAAATGTCACTGCTTGTTTGAGTTCCTCTTCCGCTAGTCACTATGGGATCTTTCAAGATATTGTACCACTTTCTACTGAAACTAGTCTCACAAAAAAAATTTCATTTTCAATGTTTTGGGGCTTCAAGGTACGTTGTTTTCTTATTTCTTTCTAACTTCTTTTCTACCTTGAGTGTTACCACTTCAATATACTGCAAACTAATTCTCTCTTATATGTATATAGTTTTTATATCCTACTGTAAATTTCCTCTCATCTACTGATAAGCATACCCTCGTGATCTATGATGCAGCAAATCATTACTCTAGCAGATAATCTAACTCCAAGCTCAAAATTTCCGTTGGAAGTGTATTTTACAATGGCCATCATGGGATTGGGACTTTGCTTTTTTACACTTCTCGTTACAAACATACAGAACCTTCTTCAGGCCGTTCAAAGCAGGTACAACTTATTGCTATAATATTATAATATAAGTGAGTGTAAGTTTTATATCGAGTAAAAATGAGTAAATAAAATACTATATAAGAATAAGACCGATAAGTCTATTGTTTTAAAGTTTTAGATCGAGAACGATGTCAATATCTTATTTGGTTGAACTCAAATCTTATTGATATCCTCGTAAATCTCTTCCGTCTAAAGACGTAACAAACAGCATAAACTTGTTTTGACAGATATCCCCATGGTGCTCCTTTTTCTAATCTCGGCTTTTGCTTCTTTCTTTTACTTTTTCATTTTTGCCAGAATATTGATAGACATTTTGGGTATCCATCAAACTTGTAACAATACTCTTGCTTGGTCATAATGTGCTTCACATGTTTCTTTTCTTCCATAACACTTACAGGAAGACAGAAATGGAATTTAGAGATCGTGATGTCGAGCAATGGATGAACCGTCTTAGATTACCAGAAGATTTAAGAAGGTATGAGATGTTTGTTATATTTTATATAATTTTATTATATAAAGTTATTATTACTATAATGTTTTGTCTTTTGGTTAACATGATTATAACATCTTAACGGATACAATATCTGGATTAAGTTTGTTATAAGCTGTATTATCTGTTTATAGTATTATAAATATCATCTTTTTCCTGATTTTAGGAAGATTAATATTTCATATAAATTTTACAGTTAGATCTCATGTTTCTGACAATAATAATATATTTTAATTTTGTACTTAGAATATTTGTAGGTTGTAGAGAAATCACAAAAGACTCTCAACACTTCGAGAAAAGAAAATCTGAGAAACATTTTTAGTTTGTATCTAAACAGAGCCTATAAGAATTACGGATAATAATCAACTGAGAGATATTGTGTCTGCAATGCAGGAGAATACGAATATTTATACGGTTTGATTTGCCAGCAACAAGGGGTGTCAATGAAGAAACGATTCTGGAGACTTTGCCAGATGATATCCAGACAGACATAAGACGCCATATCTTCAAATTTTTGAAGAAAGTATGCCCTAGAAATTTGTGGCTTAAATGACTATTAACAATTAAATAAAGTATGATTAGTTGTTGAGTGAAATATTTAAGATCTGTGTGATTTAGAAGTTAACATATGTATGGTGATTTTACTTTCTGAGGATTTAAAATATGTGCAGGTTCAAATATTTAGCCTGATGAATGAGGCAATGTTAGGTGCCATTTGTGAGAGACTAAAACTAAAGAGATACATGATGGGAAGTAAAATTTTGAGTGAGAGGGGTTTTGTAGAGAAGATGATCTTTGTTGTGTGTGGGACGTTAGAGAGCGTTGCAGCAGATGAAACTAGAATTCTATCGGTTGGTGATGCTTGTGGACTAGAACTTCTCGCGTCGTATCTTGACCCTGATTCTGTCAGGACAGGTTTGCCAATCCTTGATTATAACGATCATCATTTCCTCTCTAAACTACAAGGATCTATAGTGATAAATTCTTAATTGTTTTTTTGATTAAATATGTTTTTGTTTTTTTTAGTGAAAATTAGAATTAGATCTTCTTCAAAACTTTGGCTCAATTTAGTCTTCTAATTTTAGAATTTTGTAAATTTAGTCTTTTTAACCAAATTTTGTTAATTTTATTTGATATTTCAAACAAGTTTCATGATAGTTTCTTAATTAATATCAAAACGGAAATGTGTTGAACCATGGAAACACTCAAATGTTATCATGAGATGTATTTGAAACTGTCAAATAAATTTAACAAAATTTGGTTAAAAAGAGACTAAATTTATAGAGTTCTAAAATTTGCGAACTAAAATGGACCAAAATTTCAAGGAAGAAATAATTTCAATTCTCACTCAAAGTTATGAGACCAAAATCATATCTAACCTTGTTTTCTACAAGAAGTTATTAAATTACTGTATGAATTAGTTTTTGTACAAAGTAAGATATAGAAATAATATTTACATAGAACATTATCTAGGATTTCTGATGTTGGTGTCCTTTTTTTATCTCATTTTTACTCCTCAAATTATTATTTTATTTAAATTAACTTTTTTTCAAATTTAACTATTTTTCTAAATTAAATAAAAAAAATCATCTATTAAATAAATAAAAACTATCTATAATTAAAGTGTAAATATTATTTATATTTATTGTTATAGTTATAATTTCATTATTTATTGCTATCACAAAAAAATTGTACGTTTTCATAGTTATAGTAACAACATGCATGACTCACTAATATGCTTTCTCTTGCAGATTGTGAAAAGTTAAGCAACAGTTCAATAAGGTGCTTAACAAATGTAGAGGCCTTTACGCTTGGGCGTGCAGACCTTGAGGATGTCTTTAGTCTTTTCTCAAGATTCTTGCAGAACCCTCGTGTTCAAGGAGCAATAAGGTCTTCTATTATTCTTTATCATTGCATTTAAGTTTATGTTCCAACCTAATAATATTCACACTTTTCATCTTTCTTCCTTAAAAATGATGTTAACTTACACTTAAGTAACATGGTTCATTGAAAAACACATGAATAAAGAGAAATGATGAGTGTTTTGAAATTGCTTTTCTACTTTTTATGCCTTATTTAACTTCTATTCTGAAAACCATGGATTGGAGATAATGTTAGGTATCAATTGCCTCATCGGAGATTACATGCAGCTAAACGGATTCAGTCTGCATGGAGAAACAGGAGGAGAAGAAGCTCTGTTGAAACAGATAGCATTAGCATTCAAATTGAAAGAAACTCTGAGGGTTCATCATGAATTTGATTGATAGGACCTACTCCATGTTAGCCAGAGAATAAATTTGGAATTCTTTGGATTTAGATTTTCTATCTATTGTTAGGTTTCTCTGTGTTGTTCATCTGATGCGTCTTCAAAAGATTTTGAAATCAGTATATTTATTTTATTTATTTTAGTATTTTGTTTGGATAAGATATTAAATTTTAATTCTTTTTTCAAACAAAATATTTCAATTATCATTATAACTTATTTTTAATAATTAAAAAAATGTATGTCTTCTACTTAACCATTGATGTTATTATTTTGGCTTAAACATGTTTGATGTCAAAGTTTTCTATGATTGAATGACATTATGTTTAATTAGTGACAACCACAATTAATTTCAACTCTCATAACTGGCATAAGATTGGTTTAAAAATTTTCTCATGACTAGCATTAAGATTGGTTTAGAGTTTTTCTAATCAATATAGTGAATAAATTTGGACCCACTTTGTACAAAAAACTAACTTTGGTAACATTTGATAACAAAAAACACTTACAAGCATTGAAAAAATTTAATTGATCTGTATAGGAAATGATTTTACTAACACTGATAAAAAAATTAATTAATATCTATCAATAAATAACTCTAACCTATAAGTAATGATGACTGAAAAGTAATTATAATTGATTTTGATCTAAAAAGAAATTCTCATAAATATCAATCAACAAAATGTAATTCAACTAAATTCAAGTCAACCAAAACATAATCGAAAAGAAAGAAAAATATGCAAGAAAAGATAAAACACTAGGATTTCATATAAAATTTGAAAAGCCCTCTATAAATTAATTTATGTTATAAAAGAAAAATCTTCCACACAGTTTGGTTGCTATTTATTATTATTATATGTCCTTCATTTGACTTATAATTATAATTTTGTTTTTCTTATACTATATTCTTATAAGGGGAGATTTTTTAACTCGAATATAGGGATGAAATATTTATTTTCAATTTTATATTTGTTTCATGTTTATTATTGTTTTCATTTTAAATTATTAAAACAATAGCTTTTATTTTTCTTATTTTTGTACCTTATTATTGAAGTTATTAAATTTTCCCATAAGGTATTATATGAGTTTGTTCTAAAAATCTACCCTTAAAATATGTTTCGGAATATTTCACGCATTTTGAAATTTTTATTTCGAAAATTTTGTCTGGGAAATATTATTCAAAAGTCTTGGAAATATTATTCTAAAAATTCTAAAAATCCTATTATGATTAAAATGGTTATTTTTTAAAATAGATGGAGTGCAAAAAGAAATTGATGGGTTCAGGAAACAATTAACAACTCACCTTCATCCAACCCACCCTGGTTGCTATCCATCTTGAAAAATGCCGGCAAAACATGTACCAAAGACATTTCTATTCACACCCCTATTTTACTGTTCACATTGGCACATATATAAATATATTTAGCATTGTAAAAGAATAAATATGAAGTAAAAAGTAATTTATTTTCCGATTTTTCGAGGGATCTTTTATTAAAAGCAGAAACATGTTTTAAACACACTTCATTAAATTAAAACCCGATAATGTATCGGTGTAAATCTGGAACTCTTATACAAAAGAATTTCATGTAAAATTGGAACTATGATTTTTATGAATAGTTACATTTGGTTTGATGTTGTTAAAAATATTTATACAAGTTTTATTTAAAATCATAAAAATTATGTATCAAAATTTTTAATTAGAATCTTTAATTATTGTTGGGAAAAAAAGTGATATATATATATATATATATATATAATAATGAAATGGAATAACATGATGAACCAATTCAACTTAAATAAATTAATTAAGTTAAACTTTTATAATTAGGTCAAACGTAATCCAATTTTTCAAGAGTTACATAATTAACTGGGTAAGTACTATTTGAAATTCAATCAAATTAAAATGATTAAATAGTAAGATCATCATTAGTTAATTTATTTTATTATTGTATTAATTAAATATATGTTTTTAAAATATTA
>Ga0214543_1011198_pt1 | contig 12741 bp, 13 predicted proteins | sample CNSS2metaG_FD_160094 | JGI IMG/M metagenome (GOLD analysis project Ga0214543, IMG submission 160094) | Root nodule microbial communities from cowpea collected in UCLA plant growth center, Los Angeles, California, USA - CNSS2 | ecosystem: Host-associated > Plants > Roots > Nodule | place: USA...
AATGAAATAGCACTCCCAGTTCCTCCAGTGGCCATGATATGATCAAGAGAATAAACAAAAACAGAGAGGTGCTACTGAAACAGTGAAACAGTGACGAAAACAGTGAAACAGTGATGATTTTCGAATTCGAAAGGGACGATTTTCACAAGAGGTGCTACTGAACTTCACCGGAACAGAGATTTGATGGTCAAAACGGGTAGAGGAGGCTCCGGCGACGGCGACAGAGGTGGCGCGACGACGAACAGACGACGAACAGAGAAGACGCGCGTGGAGGCGCGTGGCGACGACGTTTCCTGCGACACCGGCGGGGTTGGCTGTCGCGCGGAGAGGCGGTTCAGATCCGGTGGTTTCCGGACGGAACTACGTCGGTGGACGGCGGCGGACGGCGACGGACGGCGGCGGACAGCGGCGGAGGACGCAGACAGTGGCGGACAGTGTTGAGAAGTTGTTTGACAGTGTTGGATAGTTCAGAAACGAGGTTAACCGAACTTAGACAGCCGCGGACAGCGGCGGTGACTAACGGCGATCAACCGCGGACAGCGGTGACGGACCAGATGAGACAGAAACCAGAGCGGGATCGACCCGCTCTGATACCAAGTTGAGACTGAGATTTTAAAATATGAGTAGTGGACAACAGTACCACTCTCCTCCTCTTCTATTTATAAAGAAGCAAGCAAGTACATATGAAAAGATATGAAAAGACTACTCTAAGATACTAGGCATGATTACATGCAATAGTAGATACGGCAGTAGGTAGTTTCCCACACTCAACACCCTACACATAGGGTTAATGATACAATAGGTAATAATTCTAACAGCCACTAGGCAGTAATATATTCAGAATGGAGAAGAGCTATGAAGGAGCAATCAATTACAGGATTTAGAGTCTAAACTTGGTTCATAGCACCACACCACTTCATCCCAACAAAAATTGCATTGGATGTCATTGGATATATAGGCTTAAATATAAACCAGACAGCAACAATGACCAATACAAGTCTTGTTTGGTGGTGGACAGATACACACAACAAGCTGGAAATGATTTCAAACACATTTTCCCCTGTGGCAAATCTCACTTCTATTACCTACACCACCAGGACCTCCACTCCGATAGTCATGGGTTAAGAAAATAGTCCTACTGAGATGCAATTATCTAGGAAAAAAGGCTTATGCTATTTTTGTGATGAGAAATTTAGCCTTACTCAAAAATGTCCAAATCGACAATTCATGTTGTTGCAATTAGAGGTTGAAGAAAATGATGAATTTTTTCTTTACGAGTCTCAACCAGCTAAGGAACTACAGGGTATGGAGGTGGACAATCATCATTTGTCCTTAAAAGCTCTGAAAGGAGGAATGGGAGTTGGCACCATTCGTTTCATGGCTTATATCAACACAATGCCAGTTTCAGTTCTCATTTATGGGGGCAGTTCCAACAATTTCTTACAGCCCAAAGACACTAAATTTCTAAAATTACCAATAGAGCTTGCTATCTTATTTAAGGTATTGGTTGGCAATGGGAATTATATGACTGCAGAAGGGTTTATTCGAGACCTTAAAGTCCAAGCTCAAGGGAACATATTTCACATTCCTGTATTCTTATTACCAATTTTAGGTGTTGATTTAATCTTAGGCACTACTTGGTTGAAGACATTGGACCTCATATAGCTGATTATGATACTTTACAGTTGAAATTTATGTGGAATGACCAGTTTACCACCTTACGGGGTGAGCCTACTGTTTCCCTGAATGCACCCAACTTCATCACATTCGACACATGATTAACACAGACTCTATTGTGGAGGTGTACAACATGCAGTTACTCAATGACTCTCCTCACTCTAGTCACACTTTGGATCTTTCTGATCCTCTGGACCGAGAGTTAGCTACCCTATTACATAATTATCATGTGGTCTTTGATCCATCTACTGCACTTCCTCCTCCCCGATCTCATGACCATTCCATTATTTTAGTTGAGGGGTCGCCACTTGTCAAAGTTAAACCCTACCGATACCTGCATTGCCAAAAGGAAGGAATTGAAAACTTGGTGAAAGGATTATTGAAGGATGGTCTTATTCGACCTAGTAAGAGCCCCTTTTCTTCCACCATGATTTTAGTTGAAAAGAAAGATTGTTCATGGAGAGTTTGCACTGATTACCGGGCTTTAATGCAATTACGATTAAAGATACTTTCCAATTCCAACTGTGGATGAAATACTTGATCAACTACATGGAGCTTCCTTCTTTTCCAAATTGGATTTAAGATCGGGTTACCACCAGATTTTGCTCAATCTTGCATACCACTTTAAAATTGCATTCCGCACACATTTTGGTCACTATGAGTGGTTGGTTATGCCATTTGGCTTAACCAATGCCCCAAGGACTTTTCAAAGTCTCATGAATGACATCTTTGCTAGCTTTTTGAGGAAATTTGTCTTAGGTTTCTTTGATGATATTTTGATCTATAGCTCTACATGGCATGATCATCTCACTCACTTAGAAAAGGTTCTTTACATCCTGAAACAGCATCAATTATATGCTAAGCACTCTAAGTGCTCTTTTGGTGTTGAAAAGATTGACTATTTGGGCCACACAATTTCGCAACATGGCGTTGCCATTGATGATTATACTAGAGAATTCTATGCTATTATTACAACACTTGCTAAATTCCAACATTACCTTCTCGACCATAAGTTCATTATCAAGACTGATCAGAAAAGTTTAAACGAGTTGTTAGAGCAATCTTTACACACACCTGAACAACAATAATGGCTCCCAAAATCTTTAGGTTATGACTTTATCATCCAGTACAGTCCTGGTAAGGAGAATGTTCCCGCAGATGCTCTTTCACTAAGTTGGTTGATGGATTTTTCTGAACCTGTTGCCAATTGGTCCCAAATGTTAATTGAATTCACGCAACAACATGCTAATTAGCTCAAACTTTATCAGGATTGTTTGTTGGGTAAGCTGCAGTCCACCGCTTACACCATTCATGAAGGCTTATTTCTTATAAGAAACCGCATTGTGCTGCCTGGTATTGATTCTTTATTACAACAGATAATGTTAGGATATCACAACTCTAAAATTGGGGAGCATGCAGGATTTCGAAGAACACTAGCCAAGATTGCTGCACATTTTTACTGGCCTAAAATGAGAAATGATATTCGAAAATTTGTGAATTAGTGTCTTGTATGCCAACAAGCAAAGACTGCTAATGTGGTTCCTGTTGGACTGCTGCAACCGATGTCCATTCCTCATCAAATTTGGGAAGAGATTGCAATGGATTTTATTACTCATTTGCCTATGTCCCAAGGCTTTACCACTATTTTTGTGGTCATTGATCGATTCTCAAAGTTTGGCTATTTCATTCCTATGAAATCAGACTTTAATAATCACTCTGTTGTTGAGGCCTTTATTTCTCACATTGTTAAAATCCATGGCTTTCCGACATCTATTGTTTCTGATCGTGATTGAGTATTCATGGGTGCCTTTTGGAAGCAATTGTTCAAAGCTCAAGGTACTACCTTATCTATGAGTTCTTCATATCACCCACAATCTGATGGACAAACCGAGAACCATAACAAGACTATTGAAATGTATCTCCGCTGCTTTAGCTATGCTAATCTAAAAAAATGGGTTTCCTTTCTACCATGGGCTCAATTGTGGTACAATACTTCTTTCCACCACAGCTTAGGCATGACACCTTCTCAAGCAGTTTTTGGTCGCCTTCCACCATCTATTATTCGTTATAAGTTGCAACCATCAGACCCTCTTTCACTGCAGGAAAATTTGAAAGCCTGGGATCAATTGCTTACTCAATTAAGACACCATTTGTTCAAATCCCAGAATTATATGAAGCAACAAGCTGATAAACACAGGCGTGATGTACAATTGCAAGTTGGTGATTTCGCTTTGGTTAAACTGCAGCCCTACAGGCAACATTCAGTAGCATTGCATAAATAAACACTCTAAGCTTGGTTTACGTTATATTGGACCCTTTGAAGTTGTACAGAAAATAGGTTCCGTGGCATACAAGCTCCAACTTCCGGACTCAGCACTTATACATCCGGTGTTTCATGTTTCATTACTTTAAGAAATTTTATGGTCAAACTTCCCAGCAATTACATGTTTCATACGCATATTTCACTTATAATAGCAGCTCTCATGAGTAAGCCAAGTGCCTTAGTGCCCTGATTACAATGACAGTGTCTTTTTAGTGCCACGCCATCTTCCACTCCCCTGGATCCAAATCTCAAATCAGATGGTCATGATGGTGACTTACTTTCCAAGGCTTCTTCCTACAGAAGGCTAACAGGTCGTCTCATGTATTTGACCATATCAGGACTTTGTCATCACCCAAGTCACTAGTGTAAAGAACGCTATGGCCATCTAAACAAACTAAGTATTAAGCAATATCTGTCTCTCTCTACCTATCTCTAGCTAAGGGTTAGGCCTCCACGACATCCCAATATTTGCACGACATAAGCATGTAACCAAACAGAAAAGTAATTTTACAGCTACACAAACAACATCCCTCACCTCAATCCAGTAATATTCCATATTCAAACCACCACGCACTGACACACTACAAATCATAAAATTCATTTCAACAACAAGAACCTAAGCAGGTCTACTAATACCAACAAAATTACACTAGAAACCGAATCACATACTAACAAAAAAATTAAACTAAAAAATTCCAAAAGAAAAGTAAAATGTTGAAAAAATGTACACACCTCTTCGTCGTTCCAATCAAACATCTCATATAATTGGAGGAAACAAACTCGCAAAACCGAAACTAGAATCAAGCATCAGGCACAGCATTAACACAATCATCGCCGGATTCCCCTTGAGATCACAGAGAAACGCACTCCATCAAACCAAATTGAGAGCGAAATGGTGTCGCTTCGCACTTCACTGATCAACAGAGGAACAAACAAACATGCAACAAGTAAAAAAAACGAAGAAGACGAAGAAGCAGCACGGACCTTCAGCAAAGCAAAATTCGAGAAAGGAAAAGAAACAGAGTAAGATGTGTAGAGAAATGGTATGGGGTCGATTGCACGTGACGTCACGTGGGTATGCGATTGGTTAAGGATTGGAGGTGGGTCTCATGCGTGCGACACGTGTGAGTGAAAACGTATCTGAAGTAGTGGCCAGGAATTGCTCTATCAAATACTAAAATTTCATTGGTTAAGTCTTCTGCCTCTAGATTTTGCGTTTTATGATCTGGCAGTGTCGTTTTGGGTTTTTTTTTCTGTGTTGGAGACCTTGGGAGCTGTGTGGGGCCCACCAAAGATCTGTTTGGTGGCTTGGGTCGCTTAAGGGGTCGCTTTCAGATGGGCCTGGTGTGGTTGTGTCCATATTATCCGTGAGGAAAAATCAACTTCGACGATTTTCTATTCACATTTCCAACTACAACCAAACATTAATCAAAATCAAATTCAAATCATAAACCGTTTTCTCCTTCAGGACAGTTTGGTTCTTGTGCTGATGTTGTGTAACATCTAATATTAGAGAGGACTCTGCTTTTAACTGATTCTAACAAAATTGGGAGGAAGAAAATCCAGCTTTGAAATGTAGCTACTGTAAATGGAAAATAATATGTTCACACACAATTTTTCTTCATCAAGTGATTAAAAGAATAATTATATATATATATATATATATATTATATTTTCGATGTTTATTAATTAATTGTTGAAAATATTTAGATTTTAAATATCATATTTTGTGGTAAAAAGAAAAAAAACACTAAATAATATGATGACCGTCCAGATAAAGTTAAAAGTTTTCATCATAGATATGTACAGTATATGCAAAATTGAAATTTGTTCCTATCTTAAATTTCGATATATTTTAATTTTCAAATTTAACAAAATGAATGATTTTAATCTATTGATTAAAAATGATAATATTTATTTATTTTCAAAGTTTGAATACCAAAATATATCAAAATTTTGATATAAGAACAAATTTCAATTTTATATCTAAATGTAGAGACTAAAAAGATATTTAATTCATTTTTTTTAACTACTTTCTTTAGACATTTTTTTATTTTTTTACATTTTGTATTATTTAACTATTATAGAATTTATACCATAAAATTTGTCCTAAGAGTTCCACTTTTTACGTAGAACTTATCATTCTTTGAAACAATTTTATTCTTGTCATAAAAAGTATTTTTTACATTGACATGTATATGTTGTATGACATATAAATTTATGTTAATATTTTAAATTATTATTTCACTTTTATATATGTATGTTGACACTATTATTATAACATTTCCAAATAAATTTATGTCAAGTATCATTAAACTTTCATATTTAAGCTATGTTGACAATAGCAATTACGTGAAAAATTTATTAGAAATATATAAAAAAAAATTGAGAATAAAACATGGGGTGGTCACACCAAACACATGATAAGAAATTACACCTCATGAAAATCTATTAGAAAATATTCTAAATAAATACATTGAGAGTACTTAAATTGTTCCCTATTAACAAAATCCAAGATGACTAACTTATCCGCATAATGATTTCCATCACAAAGAACATGAGAAACTTTGAAATCTATATGTCACGCATTAGTATGAAACACGAACAACCTATCACCATTGATCATAACATCAAATGAAATAAACTGATTAGTAATATCAAATATGTCAAACTTCTACCCATAAACCATAATATACTAAAACTTATTATTATTGATTAGAAGTCTTTCCTTTGAAGGATTTAATATTTACTTTCTTTGGTAGTTTACCCCTACGGGTTTCCTAATAGTTTGAAGTGACTCATCACTTGTTTTAGTATTAGAATCTTCTCCCTCACGAACCATATCAATCCATTTAAAAGCTAAATTGAATTCCTTTGCAAGACGATCTTCCTTAAACGACAAAGAATTATGAATTATCTCAGAATTAGGATGATGTGAATCAAGTTGTTGTAAGCCCTGCAAACTATTTACAACGGGAGTGAAATCCTCTAGAGAAGGCATGTCAGTTAAGAAACTAGACTCCATTGTCTCACTATCATTAAAAACATTTAAATTACTAACAAAAGAATATAAATATAAATATATATATATATATATATATATATATATATATATATATATATATATATATATATATATATATACTTATAACACGAATATTATTAGGTTGAATTATAACAACATGCTAAGACTATCCAATAAGTAACATAACAAACTTAACCACAATAGGTTGTATCAGATGTTGGACTTGCTACACCACAAATTGATGCACCACAAGCTACACCATAGATTATACCACAAACTCAACAACAGATTGCACCTCAAGTTACACCGACAGTTGCACCACAGGCTCCACCACAAGCTTTGCCCAACTCCATTGAGGTTGCCCTATAGGCTCCAACACAGGTTGCACCACCATGATAGATTGAGCCACAAGAACCGAATCTTGAGAAACAATGTCACCCTTAAGATGATAACGTTGTTGGATTTTTGCACCAATTGTTTTCTCGCCACCAAAATTAGCTTTAACATCTTGTATTGATCTTCTATAATTAGATAAGTCATGACCAATCGTTTTACGATTTGAACAAAATAGAGACAATTTCTCATACTCTACATTAGTAATAAAATGCAAATCTTGAGTTTCTACCAAAATTTGGTTCGATAATTCAGATAACAAATCAACATCAACTAATATACGAGAAAAAAATCCACGAGACTTATTCTTGGTGTAATCATTCAGAGTTAAAGGTGTGTCAATTCCATGTACAATGGAAAAATTTCCTTCGATTGCCAATTTTCCAAAGAAAAGCCATATTATATGAACCCAACAATTTTTATGAGTTTCATAGATGTAAGGGCAAGGTCCTTTGTCTAAGCAAAAACATGAAGAATACCAAGAGATAATATTCGCGTTTCAACAGCTAAAATCCTTCTCATATCCTCAAGCAAAGAGAAAGCAAACTCATAGAATCATTTGTCAAGAGGAAATGTCTTCCGCTAACTCAAATGATTCAGAGTCATGTGAAGTTTCTTACAAGATTTAAGGTGTGTGAGGCGTTTATCACATCTTCTCAACAATCATCTTCAATTGTGTGAATACAAAAACATAAATTTATTCAAGTTCTCAATAATATATGTAATATTTCTTTGTTATGATCACCTTATTGTCAAATAATAATAATCTTATTATGTTTTTATTTCTATATTACATAAACTTAAAATTACTTATGTTCGTGAGAAACTTGTTAATTTATCTCTAAAATCCTTCACATATTATTAATTCTTGAAGACATCATCAACCATTTCTTGTTGTGATTTCAATAATTGTAGTAGTAATTGTGTATGGTGGATTAAATATTGAATTATATGCTGTTTAGATTAGATTAACTGGTTATTATAATATCAATTTAGTTTTCAGCAACTATGTCTCCTATAGTGAAAGGGGAATTATTAAAAAAAAAATCGGAAAAGACAATAAGTTTATACCAAAATATTAGTTTAATCTAAAATACTAAAACTTAAAATAGTAAAATAACAACTTTGAAGTTTATTAGATTAGAGAAACAGAAAAGCAGAGGAAAGAAAGAAAATTGTATTGATTGGAAAACTGACAAAAAACTCTACAAAAAGAGTTTAAATATTCTAGAATACAAGGTAACTAAAAGCAAGGGTAGAAAGGTAAAAGCCCCCCTTAAGTTGAAGCAAAAATGTTTTGGAGAGCCAACTTGCTGATGAGCGGTGCAAACTTTTGATGTGGTAAGGCTTTAGTGAAGAGATCTGCAACTTGCTGATGTGACTTTACGTGGATAAGCCTTAGGAAACAAGATTCCACGTGTTCTCTCACAAAATGGACATCAATGTCTATGTGTTTAGACCTCTGATGTGAAACAGGATTTGATGATAGATGGATGGCAGAAACATTGTCACATAAAAGAAGAACCTTTTGCGGTTGGTGGTCAAAGAACCGGAGGAGTTGCTTGAGCCAAAGTAACTCTGAAGTGATAGAAGTAATAGCCATGTATTCAGCTTCTGTTGAAGATCTGGAGACGGTAGGCTATTTTTTTGATTTCCAAGTAAGGAGAGAATCACCCATGAAGATACAAAAACCAGTGGTGGATTTTCTGTTGTCTAAACAATTGCCCCAATCAGCATCCACATAAGCACTAAGGGTGAAACTAGATTGAGAAGACAAAAGAAGCCCTTGTCCAGGATTAGCCTTCAGATAGCGGAGAATCTGATGAACTGCAAGAAGATGCGGTGTCCGAGGCTGGTTCATGAACTGGCTGAGCTTGTTGACAGCAAAACAAATGTCAGGTCGAGAGATACAAATGTACATGAGTCTGCCTAGTAGTCGTCTGTATGCAGAAGGATCAGGCAACAAGTCACCATCTGTGGAGGTCAAATGTAGATTGGGATCCATTGGGATAACAGCAGATTTGGCATTAAGAAAACCAGTATCTTGTAGGAGTTGGATGATATACTTCCTTTGGCATAGATTAATGCCTTGTTTGGATTTTGCAATTTCAAGCCCAAGGAAAAATTTTAGATCTCCTACAACATTGAGCTTGAAAAGATTCTGAAGGATGTTTTGGCAGCTGGTTAAACAATCTGTGTTTGGTCCTGCAAGAATGATATCGTCGACATATACTAGCAAAAAAACTATGTTGTTTTTTTCACCATAACGGAAAAGAGAATAATCACTAGTGCATTGTATAAAACCATGACATTTTAGTGATGTAGAAAAATGTTTAAACCATTGTCGAGATGCTTGCTTTAAGCCATACAAAGATCTATTTAACCGACAAACAAGATTACCATTAACATTTTGTGGGGTCTTTTAACCTTGTGGTATTTTCATGTATACCTCTTCATCTATATAGCCATTCAGAAAAGCATTTTGTACATCTAGCTGAATAAAATTCCATTGTTTAATGGCAGCCAAAGATAAAAAAGAACACGTACAGTAGTAATAGTAGCAACAAGAGAGAAAGTGTCAAGGAAATCAATACTTGCTTCTTGTGTAAACCCACGTGCTACAAGTCTAGTTTTTCTTTTGGCTAAGGTACCATCAACATTATATTTTACATTGTAAATCCACTTACAGCTGATGGCCTTTTTGTCTTTAGGTAGAGGAACAATATCCTATGTGTGATTAGTATCCATTGCTTCAAGCTCTTTATCCATAGCAGCTTGCCATTTAGGGAAACGAAAGCTTGATGATAATATGTTGGTTCATAAATGCTGCTGAGTTGCATAACAAAATTGCGGTATGCAGTAGAAAGCTTATCATATGAAATGGAGTGACATATATAATTAGATGACTGCAAGTTAGGCATGGAAGCAATATATTCATTTAAATAAGCAGGAAGATGAATGTTGCGAGAAGATCTTTTAGGAATATTAGGTTGATCAGTCAAATCATTATTGTCATTATGATTAGGTTCATTATGAGAAGGATGACTGTTTTCAGTGCTTGGTGGTTGAAAAAAGTTTGTGGCAGGAGAAAAATCATTTGCAGGCTGAGGAACAACAATATGGATAAAAGGGTCACTAGTCTGATTTAATTTTGATGTAGAGTTGTGATGTTGCATGATAAAAGGCATAATATTTTCATGAAAAATCACATTTCTAGAGATAATAATTTTTCCAGATTCAAGGCCATACAACTTATAACCTTTGACCCCAGTAGGATAACCAATAAAAATAGTAGGTTCAGCCTTGGGACTAAACTTGTGTCTTTCATGTTTCTGGGTAGTAGCATAACATAAAGACCCAAATATCTTAAAGTTGGAATAGTCAGGAGCAATATTGTAAAGAATTTGATAAGGGCTGCAATTATTTAAAACAGGAGATGGTATCCTATTGATGATATATGTAGCAGTTAAAATGCAGTCACCCCAAAAGACAATAGGAACATTAGACTAAAATAACAAAGATCTAGCCACATTTAACAAATGTTGATGTTTTCTTTCTACAACAGAATTTTGTTCTGGTGTATAAGGACATGAGAATTGATGCAAAGTTCCTTCAGAGGCGAGAAAATCAGTTAGCAAAAATTCCTTTGCATTATCACTTCTTAAGCATTTTATGGATTTCTGAAACTGAGTTTTAACAAATTGGAAATTTTTTTTAATACAAACAGAGGCTTGTTGTTTAGATTTCAGTAAAAAAATCCAAGTGAAACGGCTATGATCATCAACTATTGAAAGAAAAAAACGATGATTGCCATAAGTAGGGGTATGAAAGGGTCCCCAAATGTCACAATGGATTAAATCAAAACAAGCATCAGAGAAGTGATTATGACAAGTAAAGGGAAGACGTTTTTGCTTAGCTAAGGGACATACACTGCAAGTTTTACAAGAAAAATTACTAGGCAAATGCAGATTTTTATCAACATGAATCAATCTAAGAATGTCATCAGATAAGTGGCCTAATCTATAGTGCCATTTCAAAGTATTCGTATGCGTATGCATATTGTCAACAAGATTAATAGAAGAAGGCAACAAGGTGCTACAGAGTTTATTGAAGGTATTTTGAAAAATATAGAGGCCATCCAGGATGCTACCCTTGCCAATCACCTTCGATGCCTGGGGATCCTATATGGCAAAAGAACAATTGTCAAATAGAATCTTGTTTTGTGTAAATTGAGTGAGAGAACTTACAGAGATAAGGTTGACTTTAAAATCTGGAATGAATAAAACTCTATGAAGAATGATATGATCATTTAACTTAACCGTGCCAATGGCTTTAACAGGAACAACATTCCCAGTAGGAAGATATACAAATTGATTTTCTAAAGTACTAAAGCAAATAAAATTATCCAAAGAACATGTAATGTGGGTAGTCGCTCCTGAATCAAGAATCCAGACAGAGGAATTTCCTTTATTTGGATATGTGGTGAAAGCTAAATTTTTAAAAAAGGAGAAACTATACATACCGTCTTTAGGTGAATTAGAAGGATGTGGTTGCTGGGAAGAACCAACAGGTGCTACCGATTCTGAAGAAGAATTAGGAGTTGATCATATTGAGCCTTAGTAAGCTGCATTGGGGTCACTCCTTTGTTGAGATCCGTGACTTGGTGAACATCAGAATTGGGTTTCTTGTATCCGGCTGGATATCCATGTTTCTTGTAGCACTTGTTTTCAGTATGACCAAGAATCTTACAGTAACTACATCTTGGTCGCTCTTTCTTTGTGGAACTAGATTGTTGTGGTTTGTTTTGGGATTGAGGAATAGCAAAAGCAATTTGTGAAGATTGTTGTGTTAGAACACCAACCTCTTGTCGTTTTTCTTCTTGAACCACAAGAGAATACACACGGCTAATTGAAGGAATAGGATCCATTAGAAGAATTTGAGCGCTGATTTGGGAAAAATTGTCATTGAGGCCCATTAAAAAGGACATGACATGCTCAGACTGCAGATAGTTGATCAAGGGTTTAACGCCACCGCAAGTGCAGGAAGGAGATGGTTGAAAATCACCCAATTCTTCCCAGAGACTTTTGATCATGGCAAAGTATTGACTTATAGACATTGAGCCTTGTTGGCAAGAGAAAATCGCTTTCTTCAACTGGAAAACCCTAGGACCATTGTTTTGCCTATATCGAGAATTTAAATCTTCCCATAAGATGGCAGCGGTAGAAGAGTAGATGATGCTGGTTGTGATTTCTTTCGTTACTGAATTAAGAAGCCAAGAACGCACTATGCTATCATTTCTTTTCCACAAAGAAAGGTGGGTTGG
>Ga0214543_1011200_pt1 | contig 12738 bp, 3 predicted proteins | sample CNSS2metaG_FD_160094 | JGI IMG/M metagenome (GOLD analysis project Ga0214543, IMG submission 160094) | Root nodule microbial communities from cowpea collected in UCLA plant growth center, Los Angeles, California, USA - CNSS2 | ecosystem: Host-associated > Plants > Roots > Nodule | place: USA...
AGTAATGTGTAATTTTTTAGCTTTTATATAATTATTTGAATTTTATTTAGTTGTTATTTGATACTTTAATTTGAGATTTATACTATTATAATATTTTTCTTAATATTTGACATCATGAAAATCAAAATTAATATTGAATATTTTGATAGTATCATGATTCCGTTGGTGTGATTTTTAAATTTTTTTTATAAAAAATATTTAATTGATATATGGAACAATAAAAAAATGGGTATGGGTATGGGTATAAGAGAATACCCGTTACCCGGTGGGGATGGGGATGGGTCAAAAGTTGTATACCCGTTGGGTTTGGGGATAAGGATAGGGATGAATTTTTATTATGGGAATGGGGATGGGATCATGATACCCGTACCCGCCCCGCCCCGTTGCCATCCCTATCTGACGCACTTAAATATAATAATATATAGGATATTTTATTTGAATAGATTTATCTATTAAAATGAGTTTAATAAGACGTTACGTTATCCAAATAAAAGTTATCCAACATTCTTTGTAAATACTATGCAGTCCAAATATTTTCCGGAAACATACTTCAGAAAATACAATTCAAAATGTATTTAAAAATTATATTTCACATGTATATTTTCATATACGGAAGTAACTTCCGCATTAATCAATCCAAAATACATTAAAAAAATTATATTCTAAAATATATATTTCAGAAGATATTTTTAAATTTAAAAATGTATAATCCAAAATATATTTTTTAAAATTATTTCAGATTGTCCAAAACATGTTTCTGAATTCAGAAATAACTACCAAATTAACCATTCTAAATACATTTTAAAAAAATACATTCGAATTATTTCCGAATTCAGAAATATATTGAAAATGTATATTCCAGAATACATTAAATAAAACTTTTCAGACTGGATGTTCCTAATGCTATTAAATGCATTTCTAATACTCTTAACACACTCATCTGCAACCCATTCACTGCTGTTATGACCTTTCACTCTCAGGTTTATATAATGTGTACAAACCCATCATTCACAGCTCTTATAACCTCTATTATTCATAGTTTATATACATGTGTACAGAGGAAGACACAACATAGTTTGTTAAAATCTAAACACCCCTCACATTTTCCAACATTTGTCCTTGTCCACATCCCTTATTCTTTTTCTATACTTATAACCAATTAGCCTTCCACTACACCCACCTCATTATTTAAGTTATGGAGGTGGAGAGTAGCACCTATAAAAATGGAGAAGGCCAAGGACAAAAGAAATGGATGGAAAGAGGTGAGAGCGGTGTTGAGGAAGGAAGAAGGGTCAGAGAATGTGTCCACCTCTCAAATTAGGGGTTTTAATATACTTTTAATGAAAAATAAAATGAAAATTACAAAATTTACGGATACAGATATTAACACTCAATTTCGTCCGAATGAATACATTTGTTTTGTTAAACAAATAATAAAATAAAACAAAAAATATGTTTTCGATTGATGATGGGTTTTATAACTTTATTTCTACAATAAAAAAACAAAAAGAAGGGAGAATTTAATTTGTTATCACATCCTTCTCATAAGCCCAAATGTTTTGTACATATTTTCACCCTCACACTGTTTGTTATTTACACACTCCATACATGACATGTCAGAAAAGGACATTTCATCATCTATAATATTAGGAGCAATATTATTCATAATATTTAGAATAAATATCTTGAATTTATGTTTATGTGATGTTTTTCATTGATTTTTGAAGATATTATTTTAAGAATTAGAAGCACATATTTTCGATAATAATGATTTTTAGAGAATGATACAATTTTAATAATTGGAATAAAATATTCCTTGTAATAATTAGAATTAATTATATGAATAATATATTATGATTTGATCAAGATCTTCATGTACCTATACCAGAAAATATATGATTATAGTAATTACAGACCAGACAATATTTTGTTAATAATTATAATCAATATCCTGAATATTATGCAACATGCAACGATCTAATTTCTATGATATGTTTTATTGGGACCAATTCCTTCCTCATATATTTTATTATAATTAAAGACTACGATTTCAGTGGTATCTCAATGTGTCTATATAAACACAACACCTCTCCAATGCGAGAAATAAAACAAAAAAATCGAAAAACTTCTTTTCTTTCTATTACTAGAGTACACACGCAAAAGGGATCACCTTAAATGTGTTTGGGATTTATGATTGATTGACTTGTTGTATGACTAAATGTATCTGGGTTTGAATGTTAGGTTATTAATATGTCCAACCCTTCTCTTTCTTTTATTTTGGTAATTAGAAATATTTTCATAGACTTTTAATTTTTTTTAAAAATAAAAAATAATATTATTTTTTTATATAATTTTTGAATATGATGTCAAGTAATGGATTTACTTGATAACTAAGTTTGTTATCATGATAAATCTCGGATTCTCTTGATATTAATACAATATATATATATATATATATATATATATATATATATATATATATATATATATATATATTAAAATCTAAAAATTAAAAAAAAAATAATAATATCAAATAACAATTATGTTTGCAAAGAACTATATTATCCCTGATTTTCAAAAAAAAATTAAGGAAATATGTAAGAGTAAGATATCAACCTTGTCGAGTCCTAAAAAATAAAAGATAATTTTGTTTTTTTATCTTTATTAATTACATGTATTTATTTTATTTCAGTTTTGGGAACAATAAATATTTTAAAACATCTACTTTTTTTATCTTGCATGCTTAATAAAATGAAATCAGTCTTATGACTGTGGGTGCTAATACTTTCTCCATCGTAACCTACTCCCGATCACAAATTTGATTTCGAAAACGATTTATTTTAAGATGTTTCCATCGTTTTTCATAATAAACTATGAGAACGATTCCTCTATATTTTTTTAAATTATTTTCGCTATTTCGTCGCGATTTCGGTTACATCAGGAAGTAATCGGGTCTATGATGTTTTTCACTCATGGACAATTTGAACTTTTTCCGTAGGCACAAAAAAAAGACAGTATGGGGGTCCTAAAAGAAATTGCCCGTAATTTGATCCCGTCAAAAACAGGAAAGAAATTGGTTTAGACCAAAAAGAACTTACAAAGTAGTACGGGCTTTAAAAGTCTGATCATTTCAGGATTGCCAGCATCCGATAACAATTATCTGCCAACTTAAAAATCGGAAAATTATCTTTACAAATTTTGTACGATGAAAATTGTTACCAGAAGCTAATTACAACCTGCTATACCCCTAAGAAATTAGCTGCCTTGGAGAAGTATCAAACTGTCAAATGATCAATACCCTTTTGCAAAAGTATGTGGAATATGGAGGGATGAAACTACGACGCCATGGAACTGCACAAAGCCGAGATACCCAAGTTTTTATACATAGAAAACAGGTAAAGTCCCCCCCCACTCGAGCCTTAAAAGTCCCATCTCTTCTTAATTCGAAACATCAAAACAGAAGATTTGATGTCGTCTTGCGGCACCTGAAGCATGAATTGAACTTTCATCTGCATCGGAGCTGTTTTAGCTTTCCCACCTTCATCTCCAACCTGAATGAAACTAAAGTGGTGACTCCGAGAAACAGGTAACAAAATACTTCAGGTGGAATCCACTACCATCCACAATTTATCTGCATACACTTGACAGACTATTTTCTCACTACTGAAAAGCGGATCATAATCTAACAGTTTAGAGATAGATTGAAGCAATCAAGAATTGGAATTCCAACAAAAGTCTTGGTACAAAGAAGATAATAGCAAAGTATTAAAAGGAATTTAGTTAAACATTCAAGAAAAGAAAAAAAGGTAAACCAATAAGCCATTTTCCTATATTGATATACTATCTTCCATGGTTCAAGAAGTCCATGCATGCATCCCTTGTGCAGGAGACAGTATTCAGTGGTGCCTAAATGTAAAACAACAATGCAGGTTTAATGTATTTCGAAAGCTATCTACAATTATATTCTGAAATGTAAGTGCTCAAACCGAAAAGTTAGCTAATAATATGATAGAAACTAGGTCAGAGTTCTATCAACTGAAAAGAGTACAAATGATTTGCAGAACTTTCAAGAGGCCTGGACTCCTCCAACAACAATATGAATTGTCTCTCGAAACACAAGATAAATCCTTTCCTTTTCAACCCTTTAATTGTTTTATAGGCAACATGTGCTGTCTCTCTAATTAGCTCAGTCCAAAACTTACTAAATCTCAAATTATTATACTAATTAACCCTGGGGTCACTTAACTTAACGATTTGCTCCATTGAGGAAGGGATCTGGGACAGTGTATGAAACTACCATTGGAAGTATGCAACTCCACTGATATTTTACTTCATTTGACAGATTTACGTCTTGTATCAAATAAATATTGAAGACAAGAATTTTGGTGCAAGTATGTATGTTATTGCATATTAAGCATTAATATTTGAGAAATAAAAAGACTCTGTTACTAAAAACTAGGAATTATAATCATAACAAGGGGTATCAATGATATTGAATATGAATTACATAATTGAAAAATGAAGCACTTACCCAAAGAGATGCCCAGCCAAGGCGAACCTCTGAATCATAACCAGCTTTAAATTTAAAATCTTTACCATAGGTGCGCTTGTACACAGCACTCCAATAGTTGGAATCACAATTATACCAGTAGCTATACATTAAGCATTTAAAAAAAACACATCAATAAATAGGCAAACTGATTCTTTCAATTAAAATGTGTCACTGAAATACTATAATGCATAAAATGTATAGCAGGTAATCAACATCTGAATTAGTTAATTAAATAGGAATATAAAACAATAGCAGCTATGACGAAACAAACTGGGATTGTAGCATAACTTACAAGATTACAATTATAAATGCGAAAATTGAGAAAGCTAAATTGCAACTTAATTTCTTCTCCAGATGTACCTTCACAAGGTCAATTTGTAGATATTCCAAAAGTATTGTGGAATCCAGTTTTAAAAGGATTTTTAGATGGATCTTATGCTATTGTGAAGATGAAGCCAGGTATCATAGCAAGTTTCAAAGATTTTATTTCATGTTATGTGTAGATAGGATAAATGGAACCCAATATTTAAGAATATACGATATGACAACAATTATAGCTCAATAATTAAGGCGTACATTATGTAGTTACCATTAACGTGCATAGTTTTTCAAACTCAGTTAAAAGGAACTTATCTATCATCTACCGAGAAATTGGAGTGCAACAAAAACAGTGAATGCACAAATGAAAGGTTCTTAAGAAAGTGTCATAACCTTAATTTGTCAGAAGGACCAAACCGACGCTTAAAGGCAAAAGATGGGGCATTTGAAGGAAGTGAAAGTATTGGAAGAAATGACATTTCGTCGTCCTGCATTTATTTAAACATTCAACAGTAGGCACAAGGTAGTATCTGACAACCAAATACAAATGATGGGAAAAATAATTGATACCCAAAGCGATACACTTATGATATACACGAAGAACGACACTCTATTATAATTTACACTATTAAAAATACAATGTTTTGTGGGTCTCACTCAAGATTTCATAGTTCCAAAAACTTTTAACCACCAATTAAGTCTTAGAAGAAGCGTGGAGAGTGTGTTATCAGCACTTCCCTTTTGTCAGGATAACAATGATGGGGAAGTAAGTAGTAATGCTCCACGAACAATAATCCTAAAACCAGGAAAGTACCTTGTAGCAGTATCTCAATTTCACTTCTTCATCTTTGTACTGGGCGGAGCAGACTCCATTCAAAAATTGTCCTTTAAGAATCCCACTGACAGACAACAAACTCTTGACCTCCTCGTCTTCTTTCTCTTGCAGAGAAACTTCACCAAGAGGAAATCTTAAGGTTGCTTTCGGCTGTGGATAGAATTCAAACAAGAAAATGATGAAATATAATAGTAGTATTGTGTTTTTGCGTTTGTTTTTTCCAAGATAAGATGATTCGAATACAGACCAATCCAACGGATGGAACTGGAGTTGATAGCTGAAGTGAATAGCCAGGAGGGGCGAGGTTTGCAAGCATGGTAACCTCTCCTTGTTGAGCCTTTGGAGAAGAAAGAAGAGAGACATGAGAATGTGAAGAATTAAAGAATGGAAGATGCAGAGGTAGAAATAAGACCTTGACATCGTGAGAAGCAGTGAGTTGCAATCTGGGACCAACATCGAGAGAAGTCTTAACGAGAGCATTATGGTCTTCGAGGTCGTAGTGGAGGCTAAGGTGCTTGGATACAAAGCTGATTTGGGGTTCGGAGATGTCGCCTTTACCGCTGTGGTTGAATGAAAACTTGAACTTGGCAAGGCTGTCCAACAACTTGCAAGAAATTTTATGGAAGAAGACTGCGCTTTCACTGTCGAACTCGGATGTAACTCTGAGGGCTGGCCTCCTCGGAAATGAGAAGAGATTTCGCTTACAGTTGTGTGTTGATGTCACTGCCAGAGGCAACTGTGACTGTGGCTCAACCACCGCAGTTGCTCCTGCGGATGGGACCATGATGTAATTAGGGTTTTCAGCTGCTGATTCCATCTCCACCCTCCGATTCTCTCTCTTTAACATGAAAGCCACTACCCTTCTACACCTCTATTTCTAGGGCCACCGGCCACCGCTAAATGCTAACGTTTCTTATTGAACTAAAATTCTATCCCCATTAGATTCTTCCCATGCCTGCTTCATACAAAATAAAATCTAATCTGATAGTCTCCTTATTTTCTTCTGTCATGAATTATTTTATTTTGGTCTTAAATAACATATCATCGTACCGTAATTAATAAAAAATAATTAAAGAATATAAAAATTTCAAAATTTTAATATAACAACTTTTTAATAAAATTTAAGTAAAAATATTAAAATATATGATATGAACTTAAAGTTTAATTAAGTTATTTTTTATTTTCTAAAAAATTAAACATGTAAAATATCATCTATATCACTTTCAAATTAACTGCAAAATGACAATGACTGGTATATAAATTTTGAATATGTTAATAAAATCATTTTTAATAGAAATTTAACTAAAAATACTTAAGTTTATTATAAAATCAAATCTTAATTAAGTTATTTTAATATTTTTTTCTATTATAGCTCTTTGCTTCTTGAAAAATGAAAATAAAAGACAAAAACATGACAAATTTTAAAGGGCACAAAACTGATTATATTTTCAAACCTTGAGATAAAATACATGAATTGAAATTATAATAACAGATTATTTTATCATATTAACATTTTTTTTTAAGTTATTTTAGTTTTATAGTAGTAACAAATTTAACGTATAAACCTAATTATATTAATTATATTCATTATAGGGAAATGCATTATGCATTGCATAGGGACTCATACATCTTAGTCAAAGTGGGTTTGATATATTTTTGAGCCAAGATTGATCTGGTATATCTCGGTCATAATAATTTGGTGAGTCTAGTCTTGTATCTGCTTCATTAAATACTTGATAAATTTTAATTAAAATAAATTTGGTGAGTCTAAGGATAAATACATGTTGGTTATATATTGACTAACTCACTAACTCGATATAAGTGACCAAAGGTATGGAACGAGAAGTGTCAGACTTAAAAAAACATGATACATCCGGATAAGGACCTGCTAGCTTTGACAAAACAATAATACACATGTTTAAACGTTATGATAATTACAATTATGTATTTGTTGTTAGAAAATGATTACTCAAATAATACTAAATACTAATAATAATATAAATATGAAATAATATAATAATAATTATTAAATCAATAATAATACTAAGACAATATATAAAACAATGAATTTTAATCAGAGATTAACAATTATAATAACAATAATAAATAAAAGATAAAAGGTAAGGAGTAGAAATATTTTGGGTTGAGACACGCATAGCGCTATCCTTAGAGAGAAAACGCCCTATTGCATAGGACTAAACAAATACACACTCATATGTGTTTCAAATCATATACGTTTCTCTCCCAATATACAACAACCCGTTAGATCGATCGGGTGCAGCAAAGGATCTCCGAACCTTATGAACACCATTGTCTTAAAGATAATATAGAGAACAAAAGAAGAACATTTTAGAGAAAACTCTAATGTTTCTTGTCTTTGTTGTTATTTATTTCCGATGCACCTAGGTGGTATTTATAAGTAGCAAAATAAGACAAAGCAGTAAAGTATAATAAGAATATAGTCGTTAGCCATAAAACACATTAACCCATAAATTAAAGGTCTATAAAAACATGAATAACAGTAGAATTTTTATTTTAATTATTTATTTTTTAAATTATATTAAAATATTTCTAACAATTGTTAGCATTTATGAAGGGATCTAAACGTTAGTTAGGTTAGTTAGGTATACAAAGGTGACTCAGTCGTATCATGTAAAAGATATATTAACCTTGCTATTATCACTAGAATTACCATATATTTCATACAATTGACTTAAGTTTCAAAGTACTTGTAAGTACTTGCTACCCCGTGGTTCATTGTATCAGATTTGATGAAGATATTTCAATCTTGAAGATGGAGTACATCCTCACAAGCAACAGAAAAATAATATCATAAATTGCAAGACAAATCGGTTCCATACAAGAACACATTATATTACTTTTAGATTGTCCCTTAACTTATTTTTATTGACATTTTTCTATAATTCACTAACACAAAAAAGGTCTTTTACGTCCGACGCGTTTTTCTTTTCTCGTCTGATTTATGTCTGATTTACATCTGGTACACAGTGTTAGACGTAAATTTACGTCTGGTACACAGTGTCATACATAAATTTTTAAGCATGATTTTTTTGACAAATTTTCATGCTTTTGTATCGTCAATCCACCACGCGAAACGCAAAACGCAAAAACAACTATAGTCCATCCGCACGCCAGATCTGCACCAAACCATCGCAGGTACTCCACGAAGTCACCACGCAACCACGACGCAATCGTTGGAGCACCACCACCTCCACATGAACATATTGGCTTCATCGCACAGATCAACCACCAGCCACAACGAGCACTTGTTGAAGTCGATCCACTTCCTACAACACTCCATCTTGCCGAAAACGAAATGCAAACCACACTGCAGATCCATCTCCAAACAACGGTTGAAAAAGCACATGAGAGGCACCACACCAGGAGCAAACACCCTCTGCGACATCACGAACCATAGTCCTCCGTTGTTGCACTTCCACCAAACCGTCATTCTTGCGTATACAAAAAATTGGGGGTTTCAATGTAAATGGAGGTCTACCAAAACATAATCAAAAGAGAAACAAACTTCTCAACAATCAACCACACGATGAAACAATGTGCAGTCGCAAAACCACAAATTTACTTTCTCGCACAGTCACGACACTGTGGGGAAGAAGATTAGGGATTTATGTTTTAACATTTACGTCGAACGCGCTATAGTCATACTTAATTTACGTCTGACTGAGATAAATCAGACGTAAATTTACATCTGACGCGTTGTAGTCATACGTAAATTTACGTATGATGGGACTAATCAAACATAAATTTACGTCTGATTTGTCTCAGCCATACGTAAATTTACGTCTAACTATAGCGTGTCAAATGTAAATTTACGTGTGCCATGTACAATTAGACATAAGAAACGAGATTTACGTCTGACCCTATGGTACCAGACGTAAACAATTGATAACTTATTTACACGTTTATCATCGATAATTTTTTATGTCTGATTTTAGTGGGCAGTGACGAAACTTGGATAAAAATTTGAGGGGTACCAAATTTAAACTTTTTATATATAAATTATTCTTATTAATTAAATAAATGTTCATTTCCTCTACTTAAGTTATTTGTTCACATCGATTATGTACTTTTCAATTTCTAATATTGTTGCTTTCTATTCCAATTTAAGACTATTCAACTAATTTATTATAAGTAACACAATTTGTAATGCAACCCAATTACATTCATAAAATTTTACAAATTTAAACTGAAAATACAAAATCCCTAAATTTCATAATTTATAATTATACTAATGTGAGGAAAACTATAATCAGGGTTTCTGCTAATTTCATAAAAGAATTCCTAAAATCTTGATTAGGGTTCATACTAATTTGGAGAAAACTTAAGTTGGGAAAAACATCGTAATAGGAATAAGAGAATCATAAATTTAAGATACATAAATTATAATAGAATATTAATATTGATTTATGAGATATATTGTAATAATGCATTCCTCAATATATCTGTTCTTTAATCTCTTTCCCGATTATCTTTTTTATTTTTTTTTATTTTCATACTTTCTTGATAATTTATTGAAAAAGAACCTTATGTAAAGCAAAATCCTATTCTTTTTTATTAACGAACATCCATCAAATTGATTTTTATTTTATTTTTTAAATAATAAAATTACATAAATAAATAATATATATAAATAAAATGATAAAAACTTTTTAAAACTTAATATATGTAATATAATATAACTATAAAATATATATATATATATATAATATAATTTTAAAATATATAAATTACATATAAGAAATAAAATTAAAGAGTTTTGTGGGAGGCATGGCTCCCCTTAGTCACATGCATGTTCCACCAATGTTAGTGAGTCAGATGTAAAATCGCAAACATAAAATGTCTATTTTGTGTTAGTGATTTGATTCCATTACTTATAAGCATCATATGAACATTTAGAATTTGGATTCCCTACTGTTTTTATATGTTGTTTCTTTATTTGTGTCTTCAAAATATACTAATGACCACTGATTTTGAAGTTTTAAAATAGGGTTAAATATGTTTTTGGTCCCTTAACTTTCAGTAAATTTTGAAATTAGTCCATTTTGAAACTTTGGACCAATTTAGTCTTTCATCTCTCGAAATACGTGGATTTAGTCCTTTTAATCAAATTTTGTTAAGTTTATTTGATGTTTCAAGCGCGTTTCAAGATTGTATTTGAGTTGTTTATACTGTTTGACACCTTTTTATTTTAATGTTAAGTCAAATATTATTATGAAATGTGCTTGAAATGTCAAATAAACTTAACAAAATTTGATTAAAATGACTAAAATCACGTATTTTGAAAAACAAATGACTAAATTGGTCAAAAGTTTCAAAATGGACTAATTCCAAAATTTACTTAAAGTTAAGAGACCACCAAACACGTATTTAACTCTTTAAAATATATTAAAAATATCTCTAAAATACCAAAATAGTGTATTTTTAATGCTCAATTGAGAATAATAAAAAAAAAACTCAACAAAATAACTAGACTCGAACATTCAGGTAATAATTTATTGACATAATTTTATAATTTTAAATATTTTTGAATACAAAGATCAAGGAAGAAAGTTACTATAATTTGAACATATTCCTTAATTCTTATATCTATTTCCATGTTTTGATAACTTCATTCTGTTATATACTTGTTTGATGTTTATGTTTACATGATAAAAAGAAAACTTGTAAATAAATTCTCTTATAAAAAAAGAATCTGACCTTGTAATTTATTTATTGTCGTAACAAAATATAGTATAAAAGAAATCGTCTCGTGTTGAATTTAATGGGTGGTTTTTTATTATTTTAGAACATGCATTCTTAGTCTTATTTACTTACGTAGTCTGATCTCATCAAGCTTAGTCTATTATTTAAGGAAAAAAATACCTAAAAATTATGTTATTAGTTTATGAAGTATGATGTAAAATTAAATTTCGTCCATTTTTTAATTTTGATAAATTTTATGTTCAAATTTAAGTAAATAAATTTAGTAATTGTTAATTAAGAGTGTTGAAAATTTTGTGGCGTGACAAATGGAGATACACGCTGGTGTTTATACATTTTATACGTGGTTTTAAAGAATTTTCTGATTTTATCTTTTTTTTTTCCCCTCTCTAATACATCTCCTATCATCATCCTCTTCAAATCTTAGCATTTACCTTCATCTTCCAGCACCCTTAACGTCCAACTATTACTATTTGTCACGTTACAAACTTTTTAAAGACTATTAGTTCACAAAGACTATATCCAGTTTAAGGATCAAATTTCAACAGAGTTTGAAAGAGAAACAAAATTTAATTTCACATATTATTAGTACAAAACAGACTTTTTAAGTATGTTATTTTGGATTTTTTAAATTTATTTTCGAATAGGCTTAGATTCAGCCGACTTAAATTTCAAATTTATCAATAATAACAAACTTAAATTTTAAATATGTTGACCATAAACTTATGTTTACTATGTTTTTTTATATCAATTTTATTCTTGCACGAAACTAAAACCTGTAATAAAGAAAATTTTCTAAAACATAATAATAACTAAAATTATTCATGTCCAATACATAATAAACCGTTTCAAAGTAAAAAATAAACATAATTTAAAACTTAAAACGAGATCTAAAATGAAAGAATAAATGTAACATTCTAATTTCAGCATCTTAAAACTAATAAAAATAAGGAGTTTCATCATAGTTCCAAAACAGATAATCCAGTGTACACGATATATTAATACAGTCTTACAAAAGGTATGACTATAAAAATATATCACTTATACACTTAAACTAAACTAATAAACTCTGTACTACTGACCACTGCTAAAACTCCCACTGGAAACCTCCTCTTCAACACTAACACGATGACTCTTCATCCTCCAGAAGTGCCTTTGACACTGCAACCACATCTGCTCCCACCGAATAGGTGATCATCGCAAAAGGAAACATACAACACAAGACAGGAACACAAAAAGCAAGGGTAAGCTAATCTGATTAAGGAATCATGCAGTTCAATTATAAACAGAA
>Ga0214543_1011202_pt1 | contig 12734 bp, 10 predicted proteins | sample CNSS2metaG_FD_160094 | JGI IMG/M metagenome (GOLD analysis project Ga0214543, IMG submission 160094) | Root nodule microbial communities from cowpea collected in UCLA plant growth center, Los Angeles, California, USA - CNSS2 | ecosystem: Host-associated > Plants > Roots > Nodule | place: USA...
ATTTATAGAATAATCAGTTACAAATATTAAATCCTATAGATAATACAAAATAAAATTATCTTTTTCCCCTAAAATATCTCTAAATATAATAACAACCTTACATTTATTCAACAATCAACTAAATCCCCTGAATGCCGAGAATAACTTATTTGACATTTTTAACCTCAGCCCTATCCCGATCTGCCAGGTATCTTTTATCCCACCCGACCACCAAACTTTCCTAACTATGACCTTGGTATAACACCTAAATAATTCTCTGGCCGAGTACTAATGCTCTGGCGAGTACAAATAAAAAAGTATTTCTTTTATTATCATAAAAAAATAAATATACACACGCTTAGGTTCATGTTATGTAAAGATGTTTTCCCTGATTTATATAAAGATTATTGTAAATGAAAAACACCACAAATTAGGTAATTAATAGCTGGTGATATTTCCTTTTTTAACAAAAAAGAACAATTTCAAAAATATGAATGAACAGTGACTTTGAACAATGCTAATCGTAGTAGTAAAGAGGAGACTGAAATAATATAACCGCTTTTGTTTAGTTCCGAAAGACTTGTGTCATTGTCTAAATAAGGGAGTGGTTTTTTTTCAAAAAAAAAATACTTAAGATTAATTAACATTGTTTAATTTTAAACTGATTTTTTTATTTCTTTTTAAAAAATAAAATTAGTCATTCAATACATCAAAATAACCAAAATTACGTTATTTTTCCTAAAAAAGAAATAATGTATATATTCCCCTTTAATAAATACATAAAAATCCAAACTAAGAAAATCATATTCATCTTCAGACCCCAAAAATCTCTCTGGTTGGCCCTAATCCTTGGTGGTGTTAAAATAAAAGAGAAAAGCAGATGAATTCCTAATGTACGTCAAAGACATAAGATTATATTTAAGCATGTTACATTTAAACTAACACATAATATTATATCTAACTATATCTAATAATATTTTAACCATGTCTAACATATGATTATTTCACAGAATACAATTAGGTGAATCACCTGCTTTAGCGAAAGTCATACTGGATCAGTCCAACCAATCGAATAGAGATATACAGCAATTGGGCATTGCTAAAGTACTCTTCAGAAAATATCAGAATGTATGGCATCTCATTTTATTCTGGTCCTACTTTGGTTGTCATAAAGTTGATAAATGCCCTGCATTGCACCGAAATTTAGAAGCAACAAATGGGAACTACACCGGGGTTTAAACTGAAACAAGCAGAAAGACACATGTTGCATTGCAATTTGAGAAAGTATGTAAAAACAATTCACATATACCTTCTGCAAGCAGCAATAAATGTTGAGTCCCGCAACCGCAAATTGGTTTTAAAATGGAAAACTGAGATAAACACTTAAATCCTCATCTAGAAATAGCAGTGAATAAGAGACTTCAGCACCTCAACCAGTCTCGGAAGTAGGATTGCATCTTTTCTCGATTAGCAGCATTCCCAACATTCACAGTTGGAATGATCTTCTCAGGTCTCAAAAACTGTGAAGATAAAAGATAAATTCACTCAAAAAGGAGAACAAAACAATGCAATTTTGTCGAAATCATTAAATAAATTAACATTTATAGGTTAAAGAAATCATAATATTCAGTTCCAGACCTGAACAAAATCTCGCAGTTCTGTAAAGCTGGAGTGCTCACTGTAGGGAACTCCTGGAAGAAGTAAGAAAAGAGACTTGTGAACTGTGCTGCAATGGTGGATAAATAACTTGCTACTTCCATTCCATACCTTTTAAGAATTAGTTTTTAATAATTTGTTTTTTATTTATCAATTTAAAATTCAAAACAAAATTAATCATCTTGTCAAATATATCTTTACCTTCCTTGCCTAGTTCTAAATACACATTTATCACGGAATTAAAAGAAGAGACGTGGAAACTATTAAATGAGGGAATGAATTAATAATATAAGTATAATAAAAAATTAATAGTAATTTTAATAAGAATGACAACGTCAATTATATTTCTTAATTCTTAAGTAACAGCCTTAAACAAAACTTTAAAGGCCTGTTTGACACTCAGGGACAATGATCTACTACTGAGCATTTCAGCATCTCAAATCATATCGTTACTAATTAAGAAACACTATACCCAGATCCACCACATTTCAGTCCAGTGCATTTTCAATACAATTAAGTACTAATAATACTTCATATTTTATAGCAACCGAAATGCAGTTAATCTTACCATAAATCGTGATATTTCCTTTGGTAACAGGTTTAATTAGTTCCAGATCGTTGCTTATCTTGTCATTGAAAGTCCAACCTAAAATTATGAAGGAAGAAGTATTGGACACTTGAATTAAGCAACTCTGTCGGCACAAATACTCTGTTGGTAACTTAAAATACCAAGATGATTCGGAGGTCAATGTTATCACAAGTATTTGTAAAATACCTGTTGGACGAAACGCCAAAACTGCTGTGAATTGATCCTTGTATGTCTTCAAGTGATCCTTTAAGGTCTAAAGTAACAAGTAAAAACATGATGGTGAATTATGATATACAAAACAAAATTTTAAGAGGGAAAATGTAACGGCACAAAACTATACCTCAGGTCTCAAAGATGACATGGGCAGGACATGGAGAAGCGTGTCATTTCCTATTGTACAGAGTCTATCTGAAAGGTCGGACCAACCAAAAGCTTGCAAAATCCGTCTTCTTGAAGCATTGGCATAAATTTTTACCTGAATCATAAAGAAAGGCACAGATATTGCGTCACTGGATCAACATGGCAACTTAAAGCTACTTTTACGAATTCAAGGCAGAAAAAAGTCTAAAGCCATGAAGAGGAACCTCATAAATCTACCACAAAGTGCCATAATTGTTGTTTGCCAATAATGCAAGGTTGGAAACACCTTTACGCACAAATTTAGACATTGCAGAAGGATAAAAAAAAACAAGCGAAAACTTCAAAATCATCAGTAATACAGATTAGATCATCATGAAGACAAACCAATCGCTCAGGTACCAATATCTGATGTGTCTGAACTCTGAAGGATTAAAGAAATAAAGTGAAAACTTCAAAACCATCGGCTATATCTAGATTAGATCGTCATAAAGACAAACAATCCCTCTGTTATCACTTTATGTTTTTATTTTTTGTGGCACAACCATTCTTGTCAACAATAAGGACAATTGAAGAAAAAAAAACAAAGTGTATAGAATGAACTAGTCAAAATAGAAGTCTGCCACGGAATAACAAACATACCCCAAGAGCTTTAGAAATTGCAAGATATACACATTCTTTGCCAATGCTGTAAGCCCCAACGACCACTAAAGTTCTGTGATGAATTTTGAGGTGGTTCTTCGTAATTTTGACAACATAATTTAGTACATCTTCCTTGGAAGGGAACCTGAACCAGAAATTTTTTAACAATCAGTCGAGATTAGCAAAACCAATAATTACATATCATAACCAAATGACAAGACCTGTACAAAACCAGAACATTGGCTTACCTGTATTTTGGGTTGCAATATGTAGTATCCAAATAAAGTACATTTACACGTTGATTTACAAGAAGACGGTAAGCTTGCATTGGTTTAGACGCTCTAAAGTCCCCAGTGTGTAAATAGCGTTGGTCATTTGGGAGGCTAAAGTGAATCAAAGCCGCACCAGGGCAATGATTAGCTTCTAAAAGAGTCACTTTGACACCATCAATCACATGTTCCGTATTAAATTCCAAAGGGTGGATATACCTGTACAAATAAATGCATTAAAAAAAAAAACACAAGGTAATCCCTTCACAGGAATGCAATGTGAAAAACATTATCAAGTGCAATCTGATTTGTAAGTTCATGTAAGTGAGCAATCTACAAACAAAGTATAGGAGACATGAGAGTTTCTGAGTTCTTACAAAGGATTTACCGATAGACACATTTGAACAAGCCGTCCCGTGAGAGGAGAGCAATAGATAGGGCCATGAGACCATTTCTTGCTAAGGCCACCATAGTGATCGCAATGGAAATGACTAAGAAAATACGCTGAACACCCTTCAACCCACCCATACCGAAAAGCATCAACAGTGAATGGTGTCCCTGCATTTGCAAATAAAGTATGTTCATTTAGAACATTTCATTTTTTCTAATTTTCATAACAAAATCTCAGGACAAAAAATCCGAGATGGAACTATTGCAAAACTAATTTCTCAATCAATTTTGTTTCATCAGTCTCTTGGACTAAACCAAATTGCAGTTTTGTATGTACTTGTTCCATTAAGTCGGTTCCCTGACTCGACTTGAATTAATAGAATTATGATAATAAGTTTCACCTGGGATTTTCTTATAAAAGGGACAGGAACGTGTAACCCTATTTTCACCACTGAAACCCTTTCTCTTACGGAGAGATTTCGTGTTCTCAGAGTCCTTTCCTCCGTCGTGCAAAATCGAACCCCAATTTCCAGGTTTCACAATCTTCCTTTCAGAAGAACTACCTCCTTTATCAGAATAAACACTCATACTCGGTCCAGATTCAACTGAACCAACGGCGTCGTTTCTTTTGAAACCCCAAATCTGGAACAGGTTGGCCTGCTTCATCTTCTTCCCCGAATCGCGCTCGAAACCGATGTGTCTATCATTTTTATCATCCAGCAACATCAGCGAGGACCAATCGGTTCCGCAGCGATAGAAATCGGCGGTGAAACTGCTCTTTTCCGACGGCGTTTCCGATGCAGGGAGTTGGGACGGAAAACCCTCGTCGTCCAGTGAAACGACGCCGAACGAAGCGCCATCATCATCGTTAACGTCGTAACCGTAGCCGTCGTGAGGTAACGGTTCGTCTCCTAAGGAAGGTGGTGGTGATGCGTCGGTGGATAGCGCCATCGCTTTCGTTACGGCGCGTAAATGGTCGAAATTAAATGCAAATTTGTTTTTTAAAATGAACCCGCGGGAAAATTAAGGAGATTGCGATAAATTTCAGTTCTTAGATATTTTGCCTAGTTGTCTTTTTTATGTTGAATTTGTTTACTTATTTTTTCAAAAATCAATTTGGTCAGTCTTATATATTTTTTAAACAATTTAAAGCAACTATTATTAATTGCTTTTCTAGTACTGTATATGTTATTCGGTAGACTAATAATTATTAAGAGTTGTTTCTTACGTTAATTTTCATATATTTATCACATGAAAGTAAATTATATTAAAATATTATCAATTTCATTTTTTATATTGTTTATTTTTTATTTGTAATCGTCTTTTTTCACTATTTTCAATTCATCGTAATTTATAATTTGATAGTCTTATGAAAGATTATTACAGTAATCATTTTTTTTTTATGATGGAGTGACAATATAAACATTGTTTTTTTTTTATATTGATATATGAAAATTAAACTAATATTTACATTATTTATTTAGTTTTTGTTACAAGCATTATTAGTTGGAAACACATGCATTTAATTTTAGTTTAATATATTTTCACTTAAAGAAGTAAAAAGCATAACTTCTACATAATTATTGAAATAAAAAATAGACTTAAATACTTATTTCATCAAAATGATTTAGTTTTTTCGATTTGATTCTAATATTTTTTTTATTTAATTCAATGATAATATTCGTTAATTTTATCTAATTTAATCTAGTTCTATATTTTTTTAATTGAACATTTTAGTCTCCCTCCAAATTAAGATAAAATTTATTTTTTTATATAAATGTTATACTAACATGTTTATTAAAATTCACATTTTTATTAAATATTTTTAGTTTAAAGTTACAGTTAGTTCAAAATTATAACGAACATTTTAAAAGTGGAGAATAACACCATTGGTCTAAAACTTTAAGAGGTTAAAAGTCAAAGTATTATAAATCACATAAAAATGTCATACAATATTATATTAATCGATTATATTACTTTATTTCATTTTTAACCTCTTAAAATTCTAAATCAATTGTGTTATTCCTCACTTTTAAAGTTTTCATTTTAATTTTAAACCAACTCTAACTCTAAATTAAAAATATTTAATAAAAATGTGAATTTTCATAAAAATATAAGTATAACCTTTTATATAAAAATTAAATTTGATCTCAATTTGGAGAGAGATAAAATTGTTTAATTTAAAAAAAAAATGGGACTAAATTGAACAAAAATTGACTCTGACATGTGGCACTGATCTTGACACAGCATGATACTAACTTGACAAGTATACATATTATATAAAATAAAAAATAAAAAATAAATAAAGAAAAACCAAAACAACCACAAAATGATACGTGGCGATCACTATTCATTGTTAGTTAATTATTTAAATAATGTTAGCATAAATAATCAAATTGAACAAATTGACAAATATTATAACCAAATTAAAAAAAATATTATAATAAATTGAAAAAACCGAACAAAATTATGATCAAATCAGTATTTAAGCCTAAAAAATATTATTAGATTTATGAAAAAATAACTATAAAATAAATAGTTTGTATAGTTTTATTGTAGGAGATTTTTTTGATTATGGATAGTTAATTGAGTTTAAAAATTAGTTATAAAACCTAAAGAGTAAAATAATAAAGTTGTTTTTGATAAAATTAATATTAGTAATAAAATATGATGATTGCATAACTCTTGTAAAGAAGAATTTGTTAATTGTAGATAAATTTTAAACTATAAAATAAAAAACCAAGTTAATGGATAAGGTGATTACTATTATATATGTCCCTTTCTTAAAACATGCGTTTAAAACTCTTTTTATGTCTTTATTATTGGTTGGTATTTGAAATTATTTCACACATCATTTTTTTTATTTATATTTAATAAGGATATTAATGTAATTTATCTTCTAAAAAGTTCTAAGTACAGGAAGACACAATACAAGAGACATAAGCTGGTTGATCTACCATTTCAAGAAGACTCGTTTTAACCAGTGGCGGATGTTTGTGGTGGCAGGGAGGGCCATGGCCCCCTAAAATTTTAATTTTTTTTTATATTTTAGGTATTTTAAATTTTTTTAAATTATAGATATTAGATAATATATTATAAATGTTAGATAATATATTATAGATCAATGATGATTAAATTAAATATTTTATTTCTTTTATAAATATAATAATTAATGTTAATAAATAATAAAATATAAATTCAAACTTAATAAAAAATGAAGAATAAAAAGATTTATCAAGATATTTTTATTATTATTTTTCATTATGGTTTGAGCTTCTTATAAATCGTTTTCATTTCTTGTTCTCACATGTTTCCTTTTGTTTTTGAAGAGAAAAATATCTCTTATTTTGCTCTTATTTCACTTTGTTGTCTTTCATTCACGGAAGAAAAGAATGATGTAATTCTTTCATCTTACTTGATCGTGAAATATTAGTTTAAAAATTTATTTAATAAGTCTCTTTTATATTAATTTTTATTTTATGAACAAAGAAGTAAAAGTATCTTACTATGTGTTTTTTTATAACCAGATTTTAATTGTGGTTCCATTATATGACTTGAGTTTCTCACGAATTGTTCTCATATCTCATTCTCACCTATTTTCTTTTGTTTCTGAAGAGAAAAATATCTACTATTTTTGCTCTCATATGTAAGTTGTTGTCTTCCATTCTCGAAAAAATAAAGGAGAAGGTAATTCTCTCTTGTATCACATGATAGTGAAATATTAGTTTAATAATTTATTTAATGAGCTTGTATATTAATTTTTTATTTTATGAACATAGAAGAAAAAATATTGTATTGTGTGTTTTTTTATAACTGGATCTTAAGTGTGGTTTGATTATCATTGAATTTTCTTTTGGTATTTACGTCTCTCAGTTTTTTATTAGATTATGAAAAATTATTTTTTAGTTTTTTTTTAAATAGGTATACAAATTCAACTCTTCCATATATTCATTTGTAGTCTTATTTCTTTTTTAGTTATCGTTATACTAAATTATGTATTCATTTTTATTATATTAATCACAATAATTAAATGTATAAATTTTGGACATATTATTTTGGCTCCCCCAACAATGTTGGTCAAGATCCGCCACTGGTTTTAACGTCTTCCATTCTTAACAACAATGGGGTTTTTGTCAACATCACTCTCCTCCAACCCATAACACCTACCTTTATCAGGCTCTCCATGACCCTTTCAATATTCTCTCTACCGCTTGTTGAAAGTAATCAAAGCATTGTTTTATTGTCTGTTTTAATTGTTTGTTTATAGTTATGTTTAGTTTCTATAATTCTATTTTTGATATAATGCAGTTATAGTTTTTGTGTGTGAGAAAATAACTCCCATTTTCTTCTCTGATTTTTGTTATCTTTGTGTAAGATGTGTTTGTGTATGCTCTATTTTTTGATCTATGTCCCCAACGATTTTGGTATTAAAGCCAAGTTGTGAACCTTTTTGAGGAAGAGTGAAAGTGCATCACTACGAGGGTGTAGATATGGCTACTGCGGGTGTCATACCAGGGAATCTTCTTGTGTTTGATGGGCAGGAATACAAGGATTGGTGTGTGAAGATGGAGGCTATCTTTGACTTCTAAGAAGTTGATGATATTGTGAAGATTGACTTCCAAGAACTTGCCAAAAATGCTTCGGAGGATCAACAACAAACATACAAGGTGAACAAGAAGTTGGTTTGGAAAGCACGGGTTTTTCTACATCAATGTGCCTCGATGATTATTTTTTAGAAGATTTAGAAGGCCACTACTACCAAACAAATATGGGATATGTTACAACAGATGTATGGGAATGCAGAAAAAAACAAGAAGATAAATTTGCAATCCCTATGGAGACAATTCAAACTCCTTTCTATGTTGATCAAGAATTGATTGCTGAATATTTTAACAAGATTCAAACCATTGAGAAGGTGCTTCGAACACTAACTCCACGATTTGACCATATCATCGTGGCCATAAATGAATTAGAGGATTTGGAGGCAATGTTTGTCGAAAAGTTACAAAACTCTTTGAAAGAACATGAGTAGAGAGTGGTTGACAAGAAGAATAGTGAAAGAGTAGTTGATCAAGCTCTACAAGTAAAGATTGGTCAAAGTAGTAGAGGGCGTGGTGGTTGAAGTAGGAGAGGCCAAGGGAGATTTAGAGGAGGAAGAAATGGAGATAAAAATAATGTTTCTAATTCTCATGAACACCTATCTACTAGTGGTTATGATAGGAAAGATGGCACTCAATATAGAAGGAGAGGAAGATATGGCAAGAAGAAAGTGGATACGAGGAAAATTCAGTGCTATATTTGTGATAAATGGGGTCACTATTCCTATGAGTGTTGTCAAGATAATGGAAACAGAAAAGGAAAAAAGATTGAAGAGGTGAATCTGGTGCAAGAGAAGATGGGTCTGATTTAGACCAAGTCTTGTTTATGACAACCACAACCAACAATGAAGACTACACATCTTGGTATTTAGACACATGCTCAAACCATATGATTGGGAATAGGAATTGGCTAGTTGATCTTCATATGTGTGTAAAGAATAATGTGAAATTTGCAAATAATAGCACAATTATGGTTGAAGGCATTGCTAAGGTGTTGATCAAATGAAAGGATGGGAAAATAACCTTCATGAATTATGTGTTGTATGTTCTTACCATGAAGAACAATCTACTCAGCTTGGGATAGTTATTGGAAAAGGGTTACACAATGAACATGTAGTGAAATCATATTGAAATCTTTGATTCCAAGAATAGATTAGTGATCCAGGCACCACTATCAACCAATAGAACCTTTAAGGTGAATGAAGCCCTTGAAATTCAATGTTTATTTACCACCAGTTTTGAGGAGCATAATTGATTGAGGCATTATAAATATGGCCATTTAAACTTAAGGTTTTAATTAGTTGAGTAACAAACAAATGGTGTGTGGTATGCCACCATTTTTTCCACCTTTGAAGACTTGTGAAGGGTGTGTTGTCGAGAAACAACCAAGAAAAGTCTTCAAAACCATTTCATCTCATAGATCAAAGCAAACACTTGAAGTGGTCTATTCAGATGTGTGTGGGCCAATTGACAACGATTCTTAGTGGTAACAAATATTTTGTTTCCTTTGTAGATGAATTTACAAGGAAAATTTGGATATACTTGGTAAAGGAGAAAAGTGAAGTGTTTAATGTCTTTGTCAAGTACTTTTCATAGGTTGAAAGACAAGCTGAATTGAAATTGAAGATTATTAGAACAGATGGTGGAGGGGAGTATAACTCTAGAAATTTTCATAATTTATGTGTTAAGAAGGGAATAGAACATGAGGTCACTACGCCTTATACACCACAACACAATGGCCTAGTTGAGAGAAGAAATAGAACCTTGTTGGACATGACTAGATGCATGCTAAAGAGGAAGAACTTGCCACATTGCTATTAGGGTGAGGTAGTGATAATTGTTGCCTATATATTGAATATATGTCCTACTAAGAAATTCAAGTATGTGATTGATGAGTGCGTATTTTTGCCCTCATTTAATGTTTAATTCTGAGTATTTAATTGAATTTGTGTGCTGAAAGATTGATTTAATTGGGATTTCCTATAATTGGGTTTATTGAGCATGAGATACAAAAACATGTTAAAAATAGCTATTTAGTTGCATAAATGTTCTTTGGATATTTTGAGATGTGTTAGTGTAGCTGAAGCTAAGTTAAGCTCATGGAGGTGTGGAAATAAATTGCTTAAAGCTTCATGACACCTTGAAGATAAATCCAAGAATAAGAAATTAGCAAAATCACAAAAATCTAAGCCAAGCATTGCATGAAGACGACAAGAAAAGCTTGAAAAAGTGAAGTTTGGCTAAACCAAGAAGAGAGTAACAAAAAAATTGGACCTTGCAGTTTTCTTTATCTTTATGATAGAAGATAATTTGGGAAAATATATCTTTAGATATTTTATTTGATATTTTTAAATAATTATGTTATTTAATTATATCATAAAATATTAAAAATAATAACTACCAAATCTTTTTAAATATGACAAGATCTTCTTGAATCTTTTTAGATACATAACAAACAAATATATTTTGAAGATATTGGATTATTTAAAAGATAATTTGAAGAGATTGCAAAGGGTTGATTTGGAAAATTAATACAAATATTAATTGGTGATAATTTATCATATATCTTTAATTAATTAATTAATTTAATTATATTAGATATTTATATTATCAACCAATTATATTTGTCAAATAGTCTATATCTCTCCAAATATTTTTAAAATAACTATAAAGATAAATAATATTTATCTTTATTTTAAAATATATTTGAGAGGTTTTAGCAACTGAAAAGCCCAGTCCAAGTCCTATATAAAGAGACCAAGGGAGAGTAGAAAAGACAAGCTCGAGACTTCGGAGTTTAGGAACCTTTAGAGGGGCCTAAATTCTTCTTCTCTCTCTCTCCTTTCTTCTTCTATTTTTATTTTATTTTGCATTCTATGGAATGTTAAACTTCTTAGGTTGATTCCATTGTAATTTCATTATGGATTCTTAGGTTAGAATGAAATAATTTCCTTATTCTTTTTATTATTGTTGAGGTTTTAATTCATCTATGTCTTTTATCTTTGAATCACTTGAAAAGTAATGGTTTTTACATCATAGCTAATTAGTGGGATGTTTTAATCTATATGCATATCAATCATATGAGTTCAAAGGTTTTAATTTTAATTGAGAATTTACTTTGATTAAATTTAGAAACTTTCATGTGATTGAATGGGTTTTTGCCAATGATTAAGAATGTACTTTGATTAAATTTACTATGATTAATCTACAAAGTTGTTCTTGCTTTTAATTGAGAATTTACTTTGGTTAATAGTGAGAACGCCAACAAATTAATTGAGAATTTACATTGATTAATTTGCAAATCTACAATAATAATTAATTGAACAATAATCTTTAGATAACCGATGATGATGGATCTATTTTAAGAAAGTAGTGGAATCAATCTATTTTCTTTATTATTATTTTTATCTTATTTTATCTTTTTTTCATTTTTATTTCTTTTTTTCAAATACTATTCTATTTGACTAACCGTTTTGTATAGATTTTATAAGAACTAACTTGTTAAAAATCAATTCCGTGTTCGTTGGGAGACGACTTAGGGTTACTTTACCCTTTCTATTTTCTTGACTACTGTCTTAGCAATATTGAAGTTGCTATAGTTTAGTAGTATTAATTTGATCGCGTCAACGATAACGTTATCAGTGACACCTGAGGAGGCCTAAACTGGGAGTAAAATGTTAAGACTTTGGCAAGTGTACCAAGTCGCGCAAGTAGTAACTGGAAAGACCAGGATATCGTTTCCTAAGAGACTCGTGTATACTAAATAATTGCGTAATTAGCGACTAATTTAAACTAATGAATAAATCCATAATTTGGGTTTTTGTATGCAAGAAAGTAAATATTTCATAAACAAGTAAAATTGAACTTGGATATTTGAAAACTCTAGAAAATGGTAAAGACTAGAAATGCAATGGATTGATATTGTTGGAGTTAGACTTCACCCACTCCACTCTCATGTATATTAGACAATAAAACTCTTCTCTATTAATTACTAATGTCAACCCACAAGTCTATTCAAACCCTAATCCCTTAGTTGAATGAGCCTAGGTTTCCTTATTTAGAGCCAATTCCTTGAATCCCTAAATAAACAAACCCGCTTTACAAATTAGGGTTTAAGACAACTAATGGGTCAAGTTTCATTCCTAGATACAAGTTCCATTAGGTATCTTGTTCCAATTCTCGGTTTCAAGAGATATTTTCCAATACCTAATGACCCAAATATCATGCAATGAATGGTTAAAACAAAGCAAGCTT
>Ga0214543_1011206_pt1 | contig 12729 bp, 5 predicted proteins | sample CNSS2metaG_FD_160094 | JGI IMG/M metagenome (GOLD analysis project Ga0214543, IMG submission 160094) | Root nodule microbial communities from cowpea collected in UCLA plant growth center, Los Angeles, California, USA - CNSS2 | ecosystem: Host-associated > Plants > Roots > Nodule | place: USA...
GTGAAACAAAAAACAAAAAAAGAAATTTTTTTTTTTTTTTCCTTCACTGGATAGAGATTTTGAACCAAACTCACTTTGAGATCTTTTGCTACGGAAATAGCGTTTGATGATTAAAACCTTGAGGTTTAACTCAAAATTAATGAAAAAAAAATGAAATTTAGTTGAGTATGTTAGAAGGATAAAAATGTTTACATAAATCTATAATTGAAGTATAATTATGTAGATACAAAGATGTTAGATGAAAATGAATGTTTGTTGATAGAGAGTGATATAAAAAAGAAATGAAGTGAGAGTGGTGTACAACGCATCATACTTTTAAAAGAAAGCAGGTCCAATTTCTCACTGTTTTTTTAACCTGCTACCATCTAATTTAAGGATAGGTTATTAATGAAATTGCTCAAAAGAACGCTTTGGCCAAATTTTAGTTCAAAAATATTTATCTATATAAATTTTTTAAAAAGTTTATGTAAATGATAGTTTTAAAAATATTATATTTCAAGCCATAACTTTATTTTAGTTTTCATTCTTCTATTTAAATCATGTTTCGTGATGTCATTTTTTTTCGAATTTGAGTAGATAGTATGGTTAGAAACAAAAGTTTATTTTTTTTATAAAAAACTGAGATAAATTTGTGAAATTTAAACACAATTTTAATAATTTTCAGTTTAAACTAAAATTGATGTTAATAAACTTTAGTTTTTGTCTTAATTAATTTTTTTATTTATTTGGGTTGAGTTTGAATAACGTTCTTTTGATGTAAATTAAAACTGTTAAAAATAATATTTTATTAATTAAAAATATTGTATATTAAAAAGGTGTAAAATGCTATAATGTATAACTTGTATTGTCGGTATGCACAATTAAGATTTTTTATTTGAATAAAAAGAACTTTTTTTTTTACTTATTTGGAGTTTATTCATTCATGTCATTATAAATTTAAGTAATATTTTATTTATTGTTATCATGCATATTAGAATTGCATATTAGAATTGAAAACAAAATTTTGACCTAAATAAAAAGACTAATAATTTTGTCAAATTGGATGAAACTAAACTTTTTATAAATGTTTTTCAATTTACGCAATATTAACGAATGTGTCCAATTGTAAATTGTAAGAAGAACAAACTATAACAATATGAGAGCAAAGAAGTTACAAAACGTGAAATTTTCTATAATTACACCATCTACCATTTAATTTGACTATGTTGTTCATTTTCATCGATCAAGTTTGGAATTTGTTAGCTTTTGGACATCAAATTTATAATTTTTTTAGTATCCTTTGAAAATTGTGCATCTCTACATGGTTTATATCTCTCAACAGGGTAGTTACCTCTTCAGAGTACTCATGTCCTACTTATAATATGTGTTCTACTTTCATGTCTCATTGAATAAGTCACAATTTATTTATTTCAAATGGTTTTGATTAGAACACGTATAAGCATGAGTCATGTTATAATTAACGAGATTAACTCTGTAACTTAATGATAACTCTGTCTGTGTCTTTTGTTGTCACAAAAGTTGGTTGTTCCTAAATTCATATTTTTGTATCTTCATTATAGGGTTGAGAGTGAAAACTCTAATACCATACGAGAAAGTGTTTATTGAATCTTTTGACAAACAATACATTGAATGAGTTAATAAACACTTATTGGAATTCAATTTTGAATATATTTGGTAAAGTTAAAAATTAACAGTAGTGTATTGCTTGTTCTAGTCTTTCAACCTTTCTCCATCTATGGATACGATACAAGCATTATCATCGTTACTTTCCTAGACAATTTCAATTTCTAACATATCTATTAAACTATTTTATTTAAGTTTTAAAATAGTTTAAAATATTTAAACTTAAAATAAGTTCATTGAAAATTACAATTCCTTTGAAGTTAAAAAAAAAATACAATAAACGTCATCTTACTCTTACTAGATAACAGAATAATAAATATTCTAAAAAATAATTAAAATTAACCAAACAGATATTTTCGATTTTTAAAAAGATGGTACCATCATTTGACGCACCAAATAAAAATTGACCACTTAAAATAACAATATTTTAATTCTATTTACTTTATTTTTTAATTTATAATTCTAATACAGATTATTATATTATGACAGTGAGTGGTAAGACACGTATATTTCTTTTCAATGGTGTCAGTATTATTTTTCTTTCTAAAACTCAGTAACTGTCGAAAACATGATTGCCAGGAATCATAATTTTCAAATATGAAAAGACATACTTAGAGAGTCCCCTTGATTGTTACACTCAGTTTATTCAGACTCCGGGACTTTCCGTAAGACATAATCCGATCATAATGGAACTTGGGGGAAATCGTAGGCATTAAGAACTGTTAGAACTCAGCGGCTGCTGGAAAAGAACAAGATGGGGGTGTGCACTAATTGAATACAGACTCATGTGATCCATCAAATTGATGATGTACAGTGCATTCCAGATGAATATGGGTTTAGTTATAAATAACTAGCAGAAATAAGTGTTTTATAATAACTTTCTGGTGAAGCATCCAAGAGATTTGGGTACTTACTGCTCCCCATTAGAGGGAGGTCCACAGGAATCCACACCACCACGAATCCGCTTCTGAAGATGTTCCAAGCTAGCTACCCGCTGCAGGGAACCAGTTTGACCCATCTTGTTCCCACCTGCCACTGCTGCAGAGTTCTGCTGCTGCACATTTTCAATTGAAGACATGCCCCCCAACCCATCGTTCACTATCGGATCATGACTGGGAATAGGAGTATTAGATGTGGGTTGATAGAAGTGATGATGATCATCTTGCACAGGAACAGCTGCATCAGCTGAAGTGTCTGAAGGGCTTCTTCCATCAAATAATGGCATGCCAGACATCGCATGAACCATTGGGTTCAACCCGGTAATTCTTTTCACGGTCTCTTCAGCCATCTTCACCTAAAAATGAAAACAAGGCAGGCAATGACAAAACATGAGATCTTTGTCAATCCAGGTGAAGCAATTGGCAATGCAACTTTTAATGTAGTTTCTCTTCACTGTGAAAAATATGATTGGACACCATTCTTCATCCAACTGATGGAATTTGTGAAGAAGAGCATCTAGGTTTGCGCCTAATAGATTTAAGTTAGGCCAATTATGAAGTAGGACCATTACCTTTGCTCTTAATGTTTCCACATCAGCTTTTAAAACTCTGTTGTCAACAGCAGATTCACTGTATTTCTGGCTTACATCAGTAAGGCGCTTCAACAAGGTAGAATTTTCACCTCTTAATTGAGAAACCTATGATGATAGAATAAAATGTCATAAAGCATCAATGTTTTCATGCGAGGACTAATCATCTAACACATGAGGGCGGAGGAGAAACAATTCAATTCTATAAAATAAAATACACAAACCTGTGTTTCTAGGTCAGTTAAATGAGCCTGCTTTCTTCTTCTAGAGCGCCGTGCAGACTCCCTATTGGATAGCATCCTGAGATATAAATTTTATTAGACATTGACCGAAATAGACTTTGTTCCCCAGTTGAACATATCAATATCTAACAATATAAAGTAAAACTGGAATCCTATCTTTGAAAAAAAAGGCTGGTCAGTAAGACTTGCAAACAATATGAAATTTGTTTAATCCTACTGTATAAACGAGGAAGTACATAATCCGTTTAAGAACAATTAAAACCTCAAGGGTTCTCACATCTTCACATCTTAAGTTTCATAGGAAAAATGTTCAGGCATTTTTTTTCATACAGATTATACACAATTTGTAGGGAAAGAATGGAGTAAACACCATCACTCTTGCTTCGAAGTTCTAATGTAATACTTTTTCTGGCATGCCAATCTCTTAGACTTTACAAGACAGGAGCTGGAGAATCCAATGAGTAAACAAAACACCTAAATCACTTTGAACCAAGGTAGTTGAATCAGAATTCAAATTATGACGTGAAAACCATTTCCCCATGAATACAAAGATTCATGATTAATAATAATAAAAGATAGCATATGCAAACAAACAAGGACATCAAAAAACATATTCATGATCAATAGCTGAAAAACATAACTATGAACGAGTATGGGATGCAGGAGTTCAATTATATTTGTTATATTAGAATATTGAAATTTACAATAAATATTCTGCCATTAAATATATTATATTAAATATTACATATATTATATAATTAGCATTTTTTTTAAAAAGCTATAACATTAGGAGAAGTATCATCAGATAAAGTAAAAGTAGTTAACATTTGTTTATAGTGAATAACAAAAAAGTGTTCCTTTTTCTGCTTATAAATCACAATGGTGCGAGTATTTTACTATGGCTTTATAATAGATTTTGGGTTTAATATTGCGTCATACAATTTATTTATTTTTTCAATTTCATCCTATAGTTATTAAAAGTTTCAATTTGGTCCACTTTCCTGAAATTGGCTAATTTTTTTCCTTCATTAACACCATCTATATGCCTGACGGAAGAATACATTATGATCTTGTTAAGGTGTTCCAGTTAAAATAATGAGTTAATTAATAATTTAATTTAATACTTAAATATTGAAATCGAGAATTTTTAAAAGCCCATGGTCTGCATGTGCAAGAAAGCCCATTGCAACTTCAAACTAATAGCATCTCTATTGCTGGAATTATACTCAGGATTGAGGTTTTATAATGCCTTTCTAGTGGAGAAAGCTAATATGACAAAATTTAAGACTGTGGGTCTTAAAGAAGACCCTGGGTCATAAGAATATAAAATGATTTTTCATCTTAAAAACAACTTTTCTCCAACAAGTTCAAAGAAAGTTATTAATAATCCTTGCATTTGAACAAAAGTTACCGTAAGATCTTAAAATCGATGTGACATAATAGGATCCACAAAAAGTAAATTAAAACCTTGTAATGACTCTAACAATGGAAGGTGACATGAAAACGGCGCAGTTTCCATTACAATTTGACAGCGCCCTGTGCTCCAAACAGCACATAAATGAACTCAATTCAAGTAAACTCAACGAAAACCCCGTCATTGGAAACCACAAAATCTATCCAAAACACCAAAATCAAACAAACCACCAATGAACTCAAAACACAGATTAAAAATCCCATAAAATTCTCCACACCCGTAATTCACCCTAAAAAAGAAGGAAACCCCAAAATAAAAATCACACAATATCAATGAGCACAAAATCTTTGAATTGGGAAATAATAAATCAAACAAGCCCAAATGGCATAGAGAGCAGAAAAAGGGTTTTGTGAATTAAGAAAGAGAAAGAAAGAAAAAGAGACTAAGAAAAAAAGAGATAAGCAACCCATCACCCTAGCAAGGAAAGGAATATTCTTCTCAAGTCAGCATCTCCATTGAAAAAGTCAATAAATGAAGTCTTAATTTACTTTTATGAATCTCAATATGTGACATCACTTTTAAAATTTCCTTGCAACTTTTATTCCGATTCAATGGTTTCATAAAGCCTTGCATTTCAATAATTTTTTATTTGGTTGTTGGCAAAAAGAGACGTTTTAAGGCAGAAAAGTATTTTGTTATTTTTATAATCACGAGTCTTAAATTTTATAGCATGTCAGCATACTCTAATAAGAAGATCTTATAAGACAGATTTTAAACTTACGAACCTGCAAAAGAAATGCCCTCATAAACCAAATACCCCGGCAACCCTAAGCCAAATGAAGAAGAGCACCTCCACCAAACCCCATGAATGCCAACAGTTTTTTGAGACCTCATTTAATTCTTAACGGACAGACCAACAATAATAACAACAATAATAACATCATGTTCGCATTGCTTAAACACCGTTTCCATCAGATTAACAGAAGGGCAAACATTGATCTATTTTGTAAAAAAATGAGACCAAATAGAGGCTTTTCAACAATTGTGGGACAAAATTTATAAAAACAAACGCGGGACTAAATAAGTCATTAAGCCTAGGCTTTAAGATAAAAGATAATAACTAGAATTGACACAGAAATATTTATCATACTAATTTATTTCTTTTTATTTGATATTAGAAAATACTTTAATATCATGTCAATAGTTATAGGATAAAACTGATGGTTCACGGGCAGTTATAACACGGTATATCAAGCAACTAAATGCTAAAGTAAAAAAAAAAAGTGCAATACACTATTATTTAGGGTTATAGGCAAGTTAAGGTTGGGAATCCAGGCACGGCATAAACGAAACAGAAGTTAGAACTGCAGCACAACATGATTTGTCCACCCAGATCACCGTCCGCTCTGGCTGCTGTTTTTTTTTTTATTTATTTATTTTAGCAGCATAAAACACCGCTGATGCCAGGAGTAGCCTCAGAAAAGTAGTGGAATGTAACAACTCCTTCTGAGGCCTCACAGAACTTAGGCATGACTAGTGTTACTCTTCTTCAGATCGCAATTATTGCGATTCAGGTATGAATCATGGTGTGATTCAAGCATTAAAATGATTCGGTCACTGATTTTATCACCAGATGCTTGAATCATATGGACTCGCACTTATCGCATTGCAAATCGTGCAACACTTATGAGCGTGCTATGAGCACAACGACATGATATTACATTTAATTCCTGCATATAAAAGAAGTACCAGCATTTTACACAATAAAAACAGGCAATTTTTAGAATATCGTTACCTCCTTACTCTTTTTGCATCAGCTGGGTCCATGTCATTCATAGATGTCTCTCCCTCAGCATCATCATCATCTGACAGTTCTCTTGATGATCCACTTGTTGATGGCCTAACTGCAACAACAGGTTTCTTTTGCGTGGAAGGTATGGAAGGCACCCCAACTGGTACTTTCGTATCTTTATCTTGTAACTTAGATGGATCATTTCCAGAAGGAATAGATCCTACATAGACATATACGTTTGACATAATTCAATAGGTGTTATCCAAACAAAGAGAGATAAAATTCAACCTGTAAAGCTGCTAAAAGAATTATTAAACAGGTCAATGAACGAAGGCAATAGTGTTCTGATAAAAAGAAAATGGTAAATACAGATTATGCAATTAACCCACTCGTGCAACTGCTACTAGCTACTAATTCATTATATATTCAGCATTCCAGAAACTCTACTTCGCTGACAATGTATCGTCATTTAACCCTTTTAATACATGTATGCATAAATATTTACCAATTCAAACCTTTAGATGTAGTCTGAGATCCAACTTGAGAAGGATCGATAGGCTGTGATCCACCATCAGAAAAAGGGGTTGGCTCTTGAGATTTAGCCAAAGATGCCTATTGCAGAGTGTAGAGAAAAAACATTAGATTCTGGTTCAATTCTCAGTGGGGAAATATGAGAATAGATACAAATGGAAAGCCCTTCATGGAATGCATTGAAGACCTTCTACTCGGATGCTTCCTCTTAATTTTTTATAGCTATTTGTTGAAAACACATTCTTTTGTAGAGAATTTCAAAAGCCTGATTACTACTGGTTTGTACCCCAGGAAGTACAGAAACAAGTAATATATCAGTATCACTCTGAATTGCATAAACAGGTAATAAACCTCCAATTTCGTACTCAAACTATTATTCTGTCTCCTGAAGGCTATCCAATCAAGATTTGGATTCTGCATTGCTGATTGATTATTTAAATTGTAAATCATAATTTGTATGAATCTTAAGATTTAGAGACAAATTACTTCAAAACTGCTTCCACAGAGCAACTAAAGCAAGATGAATATGAAGCCTTTCAAGGGAGGGAAGTGGAACAAATCTCATATAGACAATACATGGTGTTCAGTGCAAACAATTTAAGCTAGAAATAGATAAAACAACTTAATTGAAAGTCATATAAGACAGAAACTATTAGTTAATTATGAGTTGGTGAAACCCTTATTTTAAAAGAATGGACATGAAGCAATTACATGGCTAAATAGAGCAAGAGCATTGAATGGATGAGTGCTCAATAAAGTAGTGGAATAATCATATAGGAAAAGTTCACAAGTATTCTTTCAGTTTCTTTTAATTGAAATTTAACCCCAAATGAGTTTTTAATTTTTTTTTTTCACAAGAACGTGTGACAAGGTAAAAACATACACACACACACAAATATATATGAATTGTCAATTCATCTCAGTGAAAAGAAATTACAAAAACTAGAAAAGTAAATAGTAAGACTCGGATAACTAAAATTAAAACTATTGAAGAGATTTACTAACATAAACCCACTTGTCTTTTAGAAAGAGCATTGTTAAGAAGTTAACTTAATCCTAACTCAACTTTACAAAACCGGTTTATAAAGAAAAATTTGCACTCATTTATATATTATGGATTTGTCTTATCTCTAATCTATATGGAACTTTCAACAAATACGTTAACAAGATGCACCGTTCTTCAAAATATATCGTATTGCTTATATCCTCCTAAATAATTAGTGGATCTATGTTAGCAAATCCTATGAACAATTGTTAGTATTCTCCCATTTGGTTCATAAGGAGAAGTGTGTTTCATCAGAAGGAGTATGTTAGGAAGCTACAACAAGAAGTATTTCAGGATTCATAATAGTTATAATTTGGCAACGCAGTCCGTCTAAAATACAAATGGGTTTACATTATCAAAATCCCTATATTGAATCACCAGTTTAATCGCCAAGTAGAATTTGATGGTTTTTTAATATTTTAGATACTATTAAGTAATTTGTTCTACTTAAAGACCATTTATGAGAGAAGGCAAACTGCAGACATGAATCAAATTGGCGGCTCCCTTGTAAGAGAGTAGTTGCACCTGAATATATTACGTATCGTCTTCAAATTTGTGCATTCAGAATCGAAATGGCAAATTCACTTTAAGAACAACCCTGAAGTGTGGTATGATTCGAAGTTTCTCTATTTAATTTTAAAATACGATATGATCGCCGTTCGCTCTTAAATAAATGAGCAGCATACCCCAGTATGCAAATAAATAAACAAAAAATGCATGCAAGATAATTAACCGAAGACGAGCAACAGTTAAAACGCAAGACAGATCCAAATCAGAACCAACGGAATCGTTTGATTCGCACATGCGAAGCGGAGCATACATTGAACGATGAAGAAAGGTGAAGAAGAAAAGGATTACCCTAGTCATGGCGACAGCTTGGCATGCAAGATTGAGCTTGCTCTTGAGGAAGGCCTGGTACTCATCAGAGTCAAGGGGTACGGGAACAGGGGCATTGGGCAAAACGGCGGCGTTCTGGGGAGGAGCAGGGGCAGGTTTGGGATGATCGTCGATCTCGACAAAGACGACGTCAGGGGCGGCGGCAGGAGCAGCCTTGGTGGCGGAGGAAGGAGAGGGAGGAGAGGGTGCGGAAGCTTCCTGGAGAAAGCGTTGGAAGGCCCACTCGGAGGCGCTGCGGCTCATCTTGGAGGCCTCATCGGCGGCGGAGACGGGGATCGGCGGCGATGGCCAGAAGTGATCGGAGATTTCATCGACTGAGAACACCCTATCCATATCGTATCGTACCTCTCCTTTGGTTTGATTGTGTGTGATGTGATGCGATGGGAGGAGGCTCGCGGCTATACAAAACGAGAGCACCGGGGTATTAGGTCAAAATCGTACACCACTGGGAGAAGACATTCAATCTTCTCTTTTCTTTTTTCAATTTTTTTTTCTCTCCTATCATCAGCCACTGATATTATATAACCCATCCACCAACACAAACTGGAGCTAGATTTTACTAAAGGATTACGAATAAATTTACATCACAAAAAAAAAATATATACTTTAGTGCTTGATAAATGTTTAAGAAAATAAAGGAAGAGAGATGCTGTATGAACTTCATTCATTCATAAGAGATGTTTTGGTATCATAATTTTTCGTCTAATATTTTATTGATAGGAAAATTCAAATATATTGATATGACTTTTTTTCTCATTTTTTTTTTTTAATTCAAATTAATGTACATGAAAGGATGAAGATGTCTGACACACTTTTATTATCTTTTTAATTGAGAAAAGTTTGAGTAGCAGTCCGCGTAACTTAATAAACTATTCAACTTATTCAATGTGCATGAAAAGATGAAAACAAGTGACACAATTGTGTTTCTTCTTCGTATTGTGAAAATTTTAAGTAAAAAATTAAAAGTCCGAAAACATACATGAATTGTCCAAATTGTTGTTACTTCTTCATCCTATATTTCTCACATCAATTCAACAATTTGGCTTGGGCATTTTTACAAGCTACATAATCTTTTATTACTAATGCATAATTCATTTTTTTTCATATAAGAAACCCACTTAATCAATTATGCATGACTTTAACATAACATGATGTTAAATACTAATTGTGTAAATTTTATCTTATTAATTATGTGTTTTCAATGTGATTGATTATGTAATCTTCGTAATCTTCAAAATTAGATATCAAAATCATAAACAACAAAGATTTACTGAGAGTAATCTTGAGTCATGCATTTCCATAGAGCTCATAGAATTTACACACAACCTAAGACCTAAAGACCTAAAACTTATAAAAAAGACAAGATGATAACTTACTTTGCTCGACTCTTTGATTTGATTGTTGTGTAGAGTTCCTCGTTAGAAATGGTCATATAGTCCCTGATTTTGAAACAATGAAGATTAATGTCATAATTGAAGAGAGATTATAGAGATAAAACCTAAAGAGAATGTTTAGAGAAACAGTGATTTTATATAAAATAAAATTATTCTATTAGAAATCTTTATATAGCTTAAACCTTCTTTTATTATTAAAATATTATAGTGTTCTCTTTTTATAGAAAATATCACTGCACTTAAGCGATTTTCTAGGTTCTCACATTATTTTTATGTAGAATGAGTTATGTTAAGAAATGAACTTTAAACCTAATTTAATTTCACAAAATCGACTTGTAAGGTGAGATTTGCGCTCACATATACAATATAAATTGATCTTATATCTAATCAATGTGAGACTTCCAACACACCCTTTCCATGAAGATATACATATATATATATATATATATATATATATATATATATATATATATATATATATATATATATATATATATATATACATACATACATATATATGTGTGTGTATCGTGTATGAAACTATACATTAATGGATGGTCCGATAATAATCAGATCAAGAGTGAAACGATATGCCTAACAATTTTGTTATGATAGATTTTAACCATGACTCTAATACTATATTATATTAATTTTTCATAATTTTAATGAAGAAAAATATTTACAATCTTATTTAATAGAAAACTCCATAAATAAATGTTCCAGAAAAAAAATTAATTAATGTATGTTATAATATGCTATAACACAATTTCATATCATAAATCTGCTCAATGATTTATGAATTGAATCTATTTTTCAAAAAGTGTAATAATATTGACCTGATATTGCTACGACCTTAATGGATTAAGATGAATTTATGTGGTCGTCATCTTTAATTCTAATTCTTATCATTAATAATTATAAAAAGGTCAATATCTTATATCATTATTTTACTGTTTCTCAATTGTTTACAGTAGAAACAAATAAAAAAAAATGTTTAATATTTTGAAATATAAATCATAAGTTTAATAGTTTCTTGTTTTCTCCTATTAAAAAGATATCGATATTTTCAATTATTTTTAACTACATAAGGAAAGAAAGCGAGGGTTTGTGTAGCTGTGTCATTTCATGGTGGAGTATGGTCAATTCTTCGTACAATTTCTTGAACTGTAAAAAGCTGTCGTTCTCGCATCACATGAGAACTTTACAAAGATGATCCAATCCCTTTTCTTTTATGGAATCGAGAAAACCTTTTCCATTTTACCAAAAATAACATATTCTTTTCATCTTTTAGAAAAAATAAGATAAAAATATGAAAATGTCCACGAAAACATTGCATCATTAATCATTTCAATAAAATAAACTAAATATTTTTTGTATTTTTTTTTTCTTATCCGTGGTCTACTTGGTGGTTCCTCCTTTGCGATTTTCAACAAGAATATCCGTTTATTTAAATTTAATGTTATTTTAGAAAAATTAGATTAGTGAAATCTTTAATTGACTAGTAAGTTGTGAACAATATCGAATAATAAATTCAACAGTGATGAACAACAAGCATTTCAATGATGTTTCTGGTCCTAAACTCAGTCAAAACAATTAGATAATAAAGTGAGCATAGCTTAAAGTATTTATATTAAACTTTATGTTAAATAATTTCGGAGGTGTATATTTTTTTAACCAAATATAAAGTAGTTCCCTCATTTTTATTTGACTAAATTATATCTTTATTTTGAAAAATTTGTTATAATCAAATTATTTTTATTAGTAATATCCGTTAACTATTGTCACGTGTTAATACGTAATTTTTTTTATTTAATTTTTAAAAGATAAAAATTAAAATTGTCACATGTCAATTTAACATTGTATCACGTGACAAAGACAATGTGATACCACAATGCCATGTATCATTATTAAATGTGAAAAATCTTAATGAAGTTTCTATATTTATTATTTTATCTCAATTTTGTTTGAATTATTTTAAAACGGAATCAATTTCATCCTTATATCAAATTTAATTTTTATATAAATTTTACAATGGTTTTTTTTATTATAATTGATATTTAATTTTGTTAAAAATATCAGTTATAATAAAAAAATCATTGTAAAATTTATATAAAAATTAAATTTGACATAGGGATGAAATTTGTATCACACCTAGCCGGCCTCGCTAACATGCCAATACTTATCATCTTTCACCGCCATATATATATATATATATATATATCGACAAAGGCTGGAGGACTGGTGTACCACACCTAGCCGGTCT
>Ga0214543_1011208_pt1 | contig 12726 bp, 4 predicted proteins | sample CNSS2metaG_FD_160094 | JGI IMG/M metagenome (GOLD analysis project Ga0214543, IMG submission 160094) | Root nodule microbial communities from cowpea collected in UCLA plant growth center, Los Angeles, California, USA - CNSS2 | ecosystem: Host-associated > Plants > Roots > Nodule | place: USA...
GCTTCATTCTATATATATATATATATATATATATATATATATATATATATATATATATATATATATATATATATATACATATATTTTTTTTTTTTAATTTCATATTCAAATTAACTACAAATGCGAGCTAACAAATATTAAAGTTAAATGCATTTGATAGAAAGAAAGGGATAGCAGTTGGTGGAACAATTTAATTACTTTCTAGTTTCTCACTTGTTTGATCTTTTAAATATTAATAATCTATAATTAGTTTATATGTTGCAGCTTCATTTAAAGTTTAGGAGTGTTTCTAAAACTGGTTTGATGTTTTTTAAATTAAATTTTGTAAGGAAAATTTCTCAATTATTAATTATGTTTTAGTTTGTATATCTAGAGACCTAATTGAGAATCGGAATGATGTACTGATCTAGGTAATATCGGAAAGTGTTGATCGATTTTTAAAAAATTTAAAATTCACCATTATTCTAAAAATATCATGTGATACCATCTAACTACATAACAAGAGATTTTTCAATAATTAATTTTTAGGTCTAAATCAAGGATTTATTTTAAGCCTCCATCCCTTAAATACCTTTGTGTTAGGTGTTATTTGAGCATACCCAAGAGTTAGTACTATGCATAAAGAAATGTTTTTGTTAGAAATATTTTCTGTAAGGATATAATTATAGGAAATTAAGAAAGACAATAAATGATAAATTAGATATATTGAGAAAATGATCGGTATGTGATAAATTTTAATGAGGAGACATAAAATATATGTTTGAGCTTAAGAGTTATTCTATTCTACATGCTTATTTTAATGATATATAATCTGTTTGAACAATTTTTTCTGAAAAAAAAAAGGAACAAATACATATACCAAATAATAAGTTATGCCATATATTTAGACAATATGTATTAAAGAACAAGAATTCGAAGTTATCTTTCAAAGGTTCTTCAAACAATAATTGTTCATTTATCTTGGGAAAAACCACATCTCCTCATCCTTTTATAAACACAGAGTTGTATCACATGGTAGCATCGAGGTTGTGTATAAAACCATTGTAAGAACTTTTACAGAACTTCTATTCATCTCTTTTCTCTTGTTTCCTTTCTATTTTTTTCTCTCACTCTTGTTCTTTCTTACACCATAAACTTTGTTGCAAGATTAAAATTTGTTCTGGTCTTAAACTTTGATACATTTTGATCATCAAACTTTAAAAGTGAATAGATATAATCATTTTAAACCAATAACATTTTTTTTTACGTTTTAAACGACATTATAAACTGACATTTGACCTGAAATGTGTCAAACAATGTAAGTAGCTCAAAACCTTCATAAAACATAATTTAACATGTCAAAAAAATTTAAGACAATTTAGGTTAAGAAGACTTTATCTATTTATTTTTAAATCTATTTATTTTTAAATTTTGGATGCCAAATTATATCAACATGAATGAATTTCAGTTGAATAAAAAAAAAAAATGTATGTAAATTAAAAAAAAAAAAAGGTTTGACTAACACCTATTCAAAATATGTATGTCAATATTTTTTATTTATAAACACAATTAACGGGAGATAGTATTCTTGATTTACATAGTGATTTTTACACAATAAAAAATATATATCATTATTACTGTAATATGTTTTAATAAACTTATTCAAAAAGGCTTATAGACATTGACAATAAAAAAGAAAAAAGAAATCTCATAAATTAAAATTAATTTATATATAAATTAATTTGATTTTAAGTCAGTTTCTTAATAAATTAATTTCTATATAATAGTAAAAACGTGGAACCAAATATTTCAATTGAATTTTATTTAAAATTTACTTCTACTTTCAATAATTCTTCATGGACTATCAAAATAATATTTTATGAATCCAACTTAAATTTAATTTCAAAGTTCTATTAAAATCTAAGGGATGCTCTTTAATCTCTTAGAAGAACATTTATAAAATATAAGTTAAACGTTTCATTTTATATAACCCAACAAAAAATAATTAATCGAATCATATATACATAAATAAGTAAAAAAAAAGAGATAATATGATCTTTGCCCTATCTATAAATTTGAAACTAAAAGTAATAATTTTGGAAAAAAAAATGTAAGTGTGAACACATTGTTTGATCTTATTATTAAAAAATAGAATAGAAAATGAAAAACAGACAAGAAAGATATAAATCCCATCAAACAGTAAAAAGAGGAACACCAAGAAATTGAAGTTTGGAAGATAGCACAATCTACTTTTTTGACTTAAGCATGATTTATACAAACCGTGTTTAGTAACAGTGTCTAAATCATCATCAAATTTAAACATTATCATAGCAGTAAAAGAAAGCTTTCTCTTCTTTCTCTCTCTTAAAATTAATAAAAAAATCAAATCTAACTGTTTTGTTTGTTGATGTTTTGGTACATTCAACTGTATGTTGGTTGTTTGTTGCTTTGAATCTTTGTAATAATTTTTGGATGATCTATTTTTCTGTTTCATTCAATATATTATTATAATTAACATCCTATTTTGTTAAATTTAGAGTATATTTTTATTGCTATAATTTTCATTCAAAATAAAAATAACTACAAATGTAAAAGAATTTGTTTTGTTTGTACTATATTAAGAGTTTATACACTTTATGTCATATGATAATTATCATATTATTTTTTTTTACATGTACAATATGTAAAGCAAATAATTCAAATATTAAAAACACATATTAGACTTGAATGTATTTTTAAGTTTTTATACTAAGTTTGTTTTTAGTATTTTTAAATAACTATTCTTTTTGTAAAAATTATTTAAGTCTAGTTATTTAGCTTGTTTTTGTCAACTGAATATTTTGAAAAATAATAACTAGCAAAATATTTAAATATAAAAATAAAAAAACAAAAATTAATTAGTGAATAAAATATTTTTAAGTATTGATATTGTAATGATATTAAGAAGCTAAAACAAATATTTTTTATAACTAAAAAAAGTTATTATTGTTAAGTTTAGGGAAACAACTTACTCTAAATTTAAATTACTACAAGACTATTTAAAATTCTTTACTTTTAGCTTATTCACTTCTAACTTATTTTATTTTAGTAATACCCTACTAGGTCTTTTAGAATTTCAAATTTCAAAATTTTCTAATATTTATATATTATCTAATTTATAAAGAGCAAAATAAAATACCAACGTGTCCTAGTAATAATAAACATTAAAACTCGTCACCAAATTTGTATAATTAATAATAAAATATCACACAATTATTGTTAGAAATTATATAATAGGTTAACTTATTTATATAAATAAATATATAAATAAATTATTATAAAAATTAAAATTACAGATTTATAAAATTAGGAAGACTAAAATTTACATTAAACTTATTTATATTTATACCTAAAACAAAATCATTGGTATTGTTAATTTATTGATTTTATTATATTTATATTAACGTTGAAAACGGTAACATAACATTCATGATTTTTTTATTGACAATGTAACTCTTCCATCAGTAAAACAATAAAACTCGTAATTAATCTCCATAACTGTGTGTAATCTATGAAGATTGACCAGTCAAGACTCACAAATGAGGAGAGAGATTTAACGGCTGCCTTTACATGAATGACCAATCAAAACCTGCCACATCAGCTTGCCAGTCGCATGTGATTCCTCCCTGCTCACGAAAAATTGACCAGCCGATAATTTAGAATGAAAATCAAACGGCGGAGAGACGTATCGAAAACGTAACGGGTTCCATCTCTCTATCCGTTCAACACGTGGCTCCACCGGTACAACCAGTTTCAGGTTACTTAACGGTGAACATTTTGGGACCCCACTGCCACTGCGTTCACGGTCACCGTCTTCTCTCGCCGCCGCCTACCGGACAATCCAAAAAAACAAAACAATTTTATTTTAAATCATAAAAAAATTCATAACAAACAAATAATAATGATAAAAAATTAGGAAGTAATAATTATTATTTAATTGTGCATTAAGCTATGATTTAAGGGAGATAAGGGGTTGTAGAGAGGGTCCTCTCTTTCAGATTTTGCTCCAAAATCAGAACAACCAAACCTTCCATCTGATTTGCAGAGAGTTTTCTCAAGGGACCAACCAGAGACAACCAAGGACACTGTAGAGAGAGAAAGTGGTTCTTTCTGTGAGTAACATGCAATAGATATATTATGTATATATATAGAGAGAGAAAAAAGAGTTGAAGATTGTTGTTCAATTTGAAAATTGCCATCAAGTACCCTTTTTTTCTGTTCTTATTTTTTGGTTGGTTTTGGTTCCTATCCAACCCTGTAAGTTTCTAGCATTGTTTCTCTCTGGTTGCCTTTTTTTTTTTGTTCTCTTCTTCAAGTATTGCTCTCTGTGAATGGGCTCAACAGTGACTTGCTTTGCTGGTTTGGTTTTCTTCTGTTATTTGGAGATCTTGATTGAATTTTGGTTTTTCTAGTTGAATCATGAGGCGTAATGAATGATGGGTTGATTTAAAAATTTCAAACTTTTGTTGCTGCATTGGGATGTTGGATTCATTTCTGCATTCGTGTGTTCAATTGAAGTTGGTGTTGTTTCTGGCGTTTTGCATCTTTGGGATCTGTCTATCACAGAAGGGGCATTTTTGTTTTTTCCTCTAACCAAAGGTTTCATCTTTGTTATAGCATGTGAAAAACAAAGGGAAATAAAAAAGTGGTTTTTGGGGATTTGCCTTGGTGATTGGTTGAACGATATTTCGATCTGAAGAAACTTGTGTGACGGGTGTTGATTAGATGGGCCTTGCTTGCTGTGATGGGTGTTTAAATTTGTGCAAAGAAGTAAAAGGGGCAAAAATTAGGAACTTGTGAATTGAATTGGATTTCATCAATTCTGTTTGAACAGGCTCTTGATTTTGCTGTGGTGGATTGAAGTGCGAAGGCGCTCCTTTCTCTGTGGCGGAGACATGTTGGACGGTCGTTCGTGCGTTGTTCCGAGGTTGTTTTCCAGCACTTGCCAGGCAGAGAACGACTGGTCTTACATGAAGTGCTTGCTGGAGTTGGACATCAAGAATGGAAAGCGCCCTATGGAGATTGATGATGTCGAGGATGAGCCCCAGCAGCCGAGGAAGTGTACTAGGAAGTTGGATTCTTACAATAGAGTTGAAATGGCTCGAATTTCCTTTCAGAGGCAATCTATTGAGGCCAAGGATTCCGTCGTTTCCCAGATGGATCAGGAGACTATTGAGCCATTGAACGTTTGTGAAGGAGTTGTCGGAGAAGGTGGAGCTTTGACCGACCGGCGGCTACTGGGTGAGCAAGAACATGAGGAGGGTGATGGTGATTTGATGGATGTTGGTGACCATCAATCCGATGGACAGCATCAGGCTAAGCCTGGGGATTTATCAGATGAACACCGGTTGCAGCATGATGAGAATCTAATGAATTCAAGTGAGCAGCAATCTGAGCAGCAGCAGCAGCAGCATGGTGGGGATTCTTCAGATTCCGGTTCTCTCTTGCCACGCATGAACCGTGACAGCTCAATCGCGTGTCTCAGCCGGTGTTCAAGGTCAGACTACGGTTCTCTAGCCTCGCTGAATAGGAGCTTCCGGAACATAATCCGAAGTGGTGAACTCTACCAATGGAGGAGACTAAATGGGATTATGGAGCACTGGATTTATTTTTCCTGCGCCCTTCTGGAATGGGAGGCCTATGATCCAATCCGTCAGAGATGGATGCATTTGCCAAGAATGGCTTCTAATGAATGCTTCATGTGTTCAGACAAGGAATCTTTAGCTGTAGGAACCGAGCTACTTGTGTTTGGGAGGGAGCTAAGGTCTCATGTGATTTACAGATACAGTCTGTTGACAAACTCATGGACATCTGGAATGAGGATGAATGCTCCAAGATGCTTGTTTGGCTCAGCAAGTCTTGGAGAGATTGCAATATTAGCTGGTGGGTGTGATTCAGAGGGACACATCCTTGACTCTGCTGAATTATACAATTCCGAGACTCAAACATGGGAAACACTGCCAAGTATGAAGAAACCCAGGAAAATGTGTTCTGGGGTGTTTATGGATGGAAAGTTTTATGTGATAGGGGGGATTGGGGGGAGTGATTCAAGGGTGCTAACATGTGGAGAGGAGTACAATGTTCAGAGCAGAACATGGACAGAGATTCCAAACATGTCCCCGGGAAGAAGTAGTAGGGGTCCTGAGATGCCTGCAACGGCTGAGGCACCACCTTTGGTTGCAGTTGTAAATGATGAACTTTATGCTGCTGATTATGCTGACATGGAGGTTAAGAAGTATGACAAGGAAGAAAAAGTGTGGATTAGCATTGGGAGATTGCCAGAACGAGCGGTGTCGATGAATGGTTGGGGTCTTGCATTCAGGGCGTGTGGAGATAAGCTTATTGTGATTGGTGGACCAAGGACTCATGGTGAGGGTTTTATTGAACTCAATTCATGGGTGCCTAGTGCAGGGCCTCCACACTGGGATCTACTTGCTAGGAAACGTTCTGGCAATTTTGTCTATAATTGTGCTGTCATGGGATGTTGAAGCATTGAATTGTCAAAAAGTTACACATTTTGATGCTTCAAGTCCAAGGAGTGGCACAAACATTGATTCGTCCATTGACACAGGATTCTTGCTAATTGGTACATTGCCCCCCCTTATTTCTTTCTGTGATATTTTTCTTTGAAAGGTTGGGGATGATGGGGACAACATTCAGAAATTACTCAAGATTAGCTGAAAAGTTTTATGGGGAGGAGCTATTCAGTCTTCTTTCTTTTTTTCTTTTTTTATGTTTAAAATTTCAACCACTATTTTGTTACATCGAAATTGGCATCTTCCCCCCCCCCCCATTTCCATTGACATGTGATTTTTCGAACTTTGGTATCATGTAGCAAAGGAATAGATTAAATAATTTAAGTTCTACACAAACTTAGGTTACTGCTGTTGTTTGTTTAAGTTCTACACAAACTTCATTTTCTTGATCATAAATTTCCTAGCTTGAAGGAATGAAATAATTTTCTGAGAGTTTTGTCTTTTTCTTTCTTTTTTTTTCTTTCTTTGGATTCTGTATTCATTCAATTTTGCACATTTGAATTCATGGACCTTGTATTTTGAGCTGTTTCTAGTCTGGACTTTGGTATCATATATAGAACTTTCTGTCTCCAATTTTTTAGCACTATGGCACTAAAAATGAGGAAAGTTTTCCTTTTTTTAGACTGCAACCTTGATGGAAAAATCAGTTTGCTTCTTCTGCTGTCAAAATAATTAACAGTGATTAATGTTTTGTTGTTTAAAAATCGTTATTGAACTTATGGTTAATAACTTAATACAGTGTCTTAATGTGTGGTTAAGAGGAAAATGTTTCAAAGTTGAAACTATAAATGAATGATCTTTATTATTAGACATTGATGGAATATTGTACTGCATCATTAAGCCATTATTATTACTTTCTATGTTGATTTGAGGCCACCCATCAAACAAGTTTTTTGTTGTCTTGGCAATTGCATGAAACCCTTATTTTCCAAGTGTGTCTTACACATGCATATGAAAACTTGAAATTGAAATATGAGTAGTTATTGGATGTTTCTAATTGTAAGTATATGACAATGGTCCATGTTATAGTAGGAAACTCATCTTAGTCCTGTAACAGCAGAGTTGCTTTAAATATTTTGTTGGGTTGTTGCATCACCATTATTAGACATCAAACTCCTTAAACAACTCTAGGTCCTATGTGAGTAAACTCTGATGCTCAAGTAATTAATAAAAACATAAAATAAAATAAGTATTTTTTTAATTGGTTAAAATAAGGTTTTTGAGAAGTTGAATGTGAGATCTTCTGTAGAAGTTAAAGAGCATAAACTTTATTATCAGTTATGGAAGATACTTGATTATTTTGCATTCTTATGTCTTTTATAAGTGAATTTATCTGAACAGAACCTTCCTCTTGGTACAAATCAAGAACAACAGTTGACTAAATGTGTGAAACAGAAGTATATTCTGTCGCATATCAACTTATCTGCATAAAATAATGTGTGAAACAACACTTTTCTTTCTGTGTATTTATTCAAAGTGTAAGGCTGTTTAGTAAAAATATTTTAAAAGACACCTATTTTTTTTCTTATGTATGTACAAATAGTATTTCTTAACATGTATTTATTGAATTTTTGACAAGTATTTTGAATTTTAAAAGATAAATTTGGATGAAAATAGATTTTTTTTTTCTTTTGAATTTTTAACAAGAGTCTAACACGCAATCATTTAACCTTACCCATTTATTTCTGCATAAAAGTTCAACATTGATGGAAGAATATGGAAGAATAACAAATGAAAAAAAGTTTCAGATTTGAAAAATAATTCCTAGTAACATTTCATTGACAGATGTAGCAAGTGACTCGCTCCAACAAGTCAAAGGGGTCAAGAATGAAAGCAAAGCAAGACATGATGAAGATGATGTTTCAGATAACACATGACGCAATTCATAAGCAGAAAAATATTTGTTATTATTAAACTTTGGAAGAATTATAGATATATATTTATTTTAAATAGAAAATTGTATCCAGAGTTATCTCACAAGTAGAAGTGTGATGAGACTAATCAATTAAGGAATTTTTTTACCAATAAACACTACATGCACATAGTCAAGGATTCAATTTCTAAGAAATGGTTATAAGAAATTTAAGGCTTCTCAATCTTATAAAATTATATAACAAAAGTTTAAATTTGCTTATAATTTGGTTATATCTTATAAAAATATATATTAAAGTAAGGTTTGCACTTTATAAATCAATTTGATTATATCTCTAATCAAGGTGAAATCTTAAATCATGGTTGAAAACTTTAAGTTATTTGTGACTTGTGTCTCATGATTAAAGATAGATATTGCAACGAAGCGGTTTCTAAATCAAGAAGTGTGTATTGGGAATGTAGTTAGTATGAGACTAAGGCCCAATTAAACATTTTTTCAAAAATCAATGATTTAAAAAAAAAGAGTAAAGTCTCCCATTTGGAAACAAAAAATGGTTCAAAAATCAAAAATTAAGATGGTGGTCAATATCTTCTGTTGTCTTAAGTTATGGGTCTGAAGAAAATTCAATTGCCAAAAAACAACACAATGGGCCTAATCTAGTGGTGTCCATTCTCATGAGATTTTGAAAGTCCTAAGTTATTTTTTCTTGGGTCTGGTATCTTTAAACTCTTAAATTCCCTTATCCATCTTTAAACTCCTAAATTCCCTTATGATGAAGAAAACATGGTTGTTTACATGGATAAATAATTTTTGTGGAACACAAATTTGAACATTTAAAAATGGTATAATTTTTGTTTTCAGTTTTTCAAACTGAAAAAGCATGCTTAATTGGGCCATAGTAATTAAGTTTTTACTTCGTGTAACCCATATTGTTGAATGGGTCGGGGTTACATGTTATGTAACTCACTGATCCATGTTGAAAACTTTGGTTTTTAAGTATGGATTCAAGTAGCACAAGATGGCAAGGAGATCCAACAAAACCAACAATATTTCAAAAAGTATTCTAGACTTTCAAACCGCGCGTTGATGGATTTCCTTGTTGAAAATAGTTAGTGTAAGTGGACAAAATTTTCCTATACGGGAAATATAAGGCCACTCTTCTAGTAATTGTAGTACAAGATGGGAGGAATAACATACTCCTTGTTGCTTTTGATATAATTGTAGGTGAAATAACAAAAACTTTTTTTTTCTTAAACACCTTTGGAGGCATATTACACCTCAAGAACACTTTTGCTTAATTTCGGATTACCACAACTTCATTAGTGCAACATTCAGTAAATCAGAGAGTGGATGGGTAGAAGGAAAATGTGTGCATGTGTATTGTATTTGGCACATTGCACAAAATTTCACTTGAATATTTAAAAATACAACTCTGAAAAAGGACATTGTCAACATGAATAAGTACTTAAATTTTCAAAATTTTATCCAATTATACGTGATTTTTTGTTATTCTTTGTCAAATTTAATCAATATTGTTTTTTTAATTATATTTGCAGCATACACAATGATTGAGCCACTGTGTAACAATTACTACAATATCATAAGGGAAGAAATAACTTGTATTAACCAAATTCCAAGACATCAATGTACACTTGCGTATGATCAAGGCAGAAGATGGGGTCCCCTCACAACTAATCTAGCGGAAGCAATCAACTCTATACTGAAGCAAACAAGAAATTTACCAATCTCCTCCCTAGTATTGGCCACATACACAAGATGCAACACCTTATTTACAGAAAAAAGGAAACACATTACTGTAATGATAATTGTTGGTCATGTCTATTCTAAAAATGTCACCAAGGTCTTACAAGATGGTGATTGAAAATCAAACACCCACATGGTGGTTGAATTTGATAGGAATACGACAAGATTCAGAGTGGAGGAGATGGTCAACCCAAGATAAATATGTCCTTTGGGTAAATTTGTTGTCAGGTTAGATGAATGGTGATGTGATTGTGATAAGTTTCAAAAAATTCATCTACCGTGTTCTCATATCTTATTAGCGTGCAAACATGCTCATCATGACTTCAACATGTATATTAATCACCACTATAGGTTGAATGTCGTAATGAAATTGTATGATCTATATTTCGAAGAATTAAGGCATTAAGATTATTAGCTACCATACCAAGGCCCACAACTTTAGCCAAATCCAACCACAAAAAGGAATGCAAAGAGTCTACCAAAATCGTCAAGAATCTGTACTGAAATAGATATTAGGTAAGGAGGTCATCCAAGAAAGTGTTCATACTCCCAAACACCGAGACATACAATAAATCATTATCCTCTCAATCCTTAAATTAGAAAATCCACTTATCATAGTTAATTGTATTCAAGTTTTATAATTTTAATCATTAAATTAATAAATTTTCTATTCACTTATACATTTTCAATTTTATTATGTTTGTCTAATTTCCTTGACTTTTTTTACCATATTATTAAAATAAATATTTTAAAAGAAAAACGAAACAAAAACAAATTTCTTATTATTATTTTTTTCAATTTTTTGGTTAATATAAAAAATTATAAAATTATTTGCAACTACCAGCAAGTAATTCATATGTACTTAATTTTCTCCTACACCTATTAATAACTTTTATTACCTATATATTATTAATAAAAAAATATAACTAAAACAAAAATTTTCAAAATTTAATAATCATTTATAAATTATTTTCATTTTTCTAACTCATCAATGCAAATTTATATTTTAAAACTTTACAAAACACTATAAATATTACTAAATAATTTTTTTAATCTTAAAATATTATTTTTCTTTATTTAAATTATATATCTATTTTTAATTTAAACAAAAATAAAAATTCGGTTCGAATTTGATTATCTGGAAACTAACTCCGACTGGTTTTCCGGTCAAACCATACAAAAACGAAGGTCAGAGACTAGGGATGACAACGGGGCGGGGTGGGGACGGGTTTCACTATCCTATACTCATCCCCGTAAAAAAAATTCATCCTCATCCTCATACTCAAACTCAACAGGTATCAAAGTTTTATCTCATCCTCATCCCCACTGGATAACGAGTATAATCCTATACCCATACCCGTACCCATTTCCTTACTACTTCAATATAAATTTTATTTAATTTTTATAAAATAATAAAAAAATACGGTAAAGAAAACATAATATTATCAAATATTCAATATTAGGAGGATGATTGTTTCTTCGATATCAAATACTTTGAAATAAATTATAATTGTTTACATTTTAGATTGGAATACCAAATAAAATTTCATGACAACTAAAACATTTATTAAATTTGCAAACTGGAAACATTAATGAAACCTAGTTAATAAAATTTAAAAATATTCTTAAAAAAATTTAAAGGAAAACAAATATTCAAATTAAAATATATTTTAAATGTTTGTTTACTTCAATTTTTTAAATTCTAATGAATCTCCTTTTTTCATACACTAATAAAAATGATAATACATCACTTAATCAAAATGACACAAATAACAAATAATGAATATAATAAAAAAAATTAACGTGGATATTGTATCTTTTGAACTGCAATATATGTTGTATGATGATAAAAAAAATATTCATGACAATTACATTAAATTTTGATATTGTAGTAAATAAAAGTTATTTATACAATTACAGTAAAAAATTACAGTATGATTGATATAATGAGTTATAAAACAAAAAATAATTAGATAAAATATATTAAAATAGTATTCTACATGATGAAAATAAACAACAAATAAAAATATTAAAAAATTAACAAATGTATGTCTTAGAAACAATTTGAGAAACTATTGAAAGAAATCGCACAAAGAAAAACGAATGTATAATTAAGGATATGATAAGATGAAAAATACCTTAGACATCTAAGAACACTTTTCAAATATCAACATATATACTCAATGGTTGAGAAATAATTGTTTTAGCGAAATAAAAGAGTTCTTCAAATGAAAAAAAAATTAATAAAAATAAGTAAAGAATTGTTTTTATATTACCTGGTAAATGAAAGGTTTATGCTATTAAACAATTAAATTGAGAGTATTAAACATACTCATGTGAAAGGAAAATATACAATAAATAAAAATATTAAAAAATAATAGAAATATTCAAATATGAGACATGATTTTTTTTAATTGACATACATCATTTTAACATAATTACATAAATGTTATGATAAGATGAAAAATATATTGGAGATGCGAATGAGTTTCATGACAAACCAAATAATTAGAAGAAATAAAAAATTGAATATAT
>Ga0214543_1011212_pt1 | contig 12723 bp, 7 predicted proteins | sample CNSS2metaG_FD_160094 | JGI IMG/M metagenome (GOLD analysis project Ga0214543, IMG submission 160094) | Root nodule microbial communities from cowpea collected in UCLA plant growth center, Los Angeles, California, USA - CNSS2 | ecosystem: Host-associated > Plants > Roots > Nodule | place: USA...
TATATTAATTTTAATTATTTGATATTTTTAGAAAATTTATATATTTTTCGTGTAAATATGTTTTTAATGTTTGGATTTTGATGTGAAATTAAAATTTGTTTTTATCTGAAATTTTAAAATAGTTTGGTCCATAAACATTAAAAATAAATGGATATAGTTATTTTAATCCAATTATTTTAAACTTTTTTTAAAATTTTTTTAAAAGTATAGACACATTTCAAACTAGTATTTGAATTGTTTACCATGTTTAACACGTTTCCATTTTAATATCTATTAAAAAAAGTTAACGTATTGAAAGAACTATATCTATTCATTTTAAAATTTGAGTACTAAAATATATCAAAGTTTCAAACACTAACGAATTCTAATTTTATATCAAAGTTCATAAACTAAAAATATATTTAATTTTTTATAATGACACTCCTAAACTCCTAAATTTTGTCTAATCCGCGACGGTTGGGATGAGATAAATGATTTATAGCCATTCAAATATAAGAATAAATATAGGTATGAACTTAATTGAGAGATGAAAATGGAATAACCAAGCTCTTCTCTGCGGCGTCCTATCCTCTTTCAAAAGTATGAGTTGTATAAGTTGTTGTCCACATACCTACTAATATGTGCATTTGACTGCGTCAATGTATTTGCATATCAAATGTTTTATGTAAGACAAACCTGTTAAACTCTATTAGAATTTGTGGCTCTATAAAGCTTATCTATCAACACGGATAATAAATATTCTTTCCACCACAAGTCTACACATGTGGTGGAACTTTTAGCCCTTCAATAATTTCAGATATTTAAAGTACAAAAAAACAATTCAAATGCATTATATAAACATTATATTTAGGTTTTTGTCGTTATTTAAATAAGTGCTAAACTATTTATTCAATTTGGCTCCCAAACTAATTCTTTAAAATTATTTTAGACAGCATGTATATAAAACCTTCCAGAGTTAGAAGAATTTAGGATGATTTTAGAAACTCGAAGAAGTCCATTAAAAAATATTAAAAAAATTAGATGATTAAATACCTAATAAGAATTGACGACCAGTATTTAAAAGTTTGTATTCATTAAGATGAGATGTGAAACCAAATAGACACAGCGTTTCTGAGTCAAAGTCTACGTTTTAAGTATCATTTATGTCTTCAAACAATTTTCTAAAAGGGAGAGTGTAGTTGTTTGTTGTTATGTATCATGGAGTCTGTGTTGGTTTGGATATCAGTATAACTTGGATTTGTTTGCATTTGAATTGAATGAGAAACAATTTGGTGACGATGCGGAGAGAGAGAGCATTGTTCCTGCTACTGCTACTTCTACTTCTTCTCCACCATATTTGTGCCACCAAGGCCCACAAAAAACACGTTTGTCCCCCTTCTTCGTGTGGCAAAATCAGCAACATCACTTATCCATTTCGATTAAAAGGCGACCCAGAGAAGTGTGGTGAGAAAAGTTATGAGCTTGGTTGTGAAAATAATGTTACGCTGTTGTATATGAACTCAGAAGAATTCCATGTGGAGGCAATAAATTACAAGAACTACACAGTGAGAGTGGTTGACCCTGCACTTCAACTCGGTAACTGCTCCTCCCTTCCTCTGCGTTCTCTCTCTCGCTCCAATTTCTCTGATACTTACTCTTACAACCGTACGGGTTCATACCAAGCCAGTCTAGATCCGGGTATTGATGGGGAATCTCTGATTTTCGAGCATATAGTGTTTCTGAGTTGTAACCATTCGGTGAGAGAGAATGGGAAGTATGTGAAAACAGAAGAGTACGTGAAGTGGGACTCAAAGGGCTATGCATATGCTGTTGTTGGTGACCTAAAAGCTGAGGACATGGAAGTTGGGTGTGACATAAAGCTTGTTGCTCCAACATCTTTCACCACTTTCAATAACCATTCCTACACTTCCATGCACAGCAGCTTGGCCTATGGATTTCAGATTTCTTGGGTACAACTCGTCTGTGATAATTTGTGTCCACATGGATTCTGCTATTTCGACTCTTCTAAACAGAAGCTTGGTTGCAACTTTGGTGAGTGGATTCTAAAACAAGTATCACACACAAACTTGTTCTATTTATTCAATCAATTAAAAAAAAGTAATAATTCATTATTTTTTGTATTCGTCAGAACTGAAGCTGCTGTAAAAGAAAAGCTCATGCATTATAGCTTTATGAAATAATTATGCAAATAACCTTCTTGGATAGAAATCAGGATCAACAGTGTTATAAAATTTATATTTCTTTCATTTTATAGGTATACCGGAAGAGCTGGCCTTTATAGCAGCAGGTAAGAAATTTTTATCATCATAATTTACCTATTCTTTTAGTTATATATGAGACATATATTAAAACTTACCACTACTTAATATCATGAGACAAGAATTTATAGGCTTTAGTTTGGCACTAGGAATAATAACAAGAATTAGTTACGTGAGATGACTTTCTCCTCATTTCTCAAAATTTTCTTCCTCCATTCGTTAGTACAGATAACCTATCATTGTCTGGCCTACTGCAGGATCTATGGTACATAGGTGGGCATAATAAACTAAACTGGACTGATCCATGATTAACTGCATTATTTTATACCAAAAAAACTGAACTATTTGTAATTAAAACTGATCTTAACATAATATAGTTTTGATAACCATTACTGAATTAGCTCTTAGTACACACTAATGTTACTCACAAATTTGGTTATAGATAATAGTGTCAAAAGTGGAATTTATTAATAGTTGTTTATGGTAGACATTAAACTTACTTCTTCGTAATGTTACACTATACCATTTCTTTAGTTTTAATTAACAATAATCGAAAAGTGTTGCCTGAATTAAAAAATTTGTTGTCTTAAAGTTTAGACAATGCTTTGAGAACGATTTTTCAACGGTGGAGTTTACAGTCGTGATTATAGTTCAAATGCAATGATTTTTTTAATTTTTAAAATAATTATTTTTCAAAAACCGTTGCCTTTCCTCCATAGACAACACTTTATTCATATTTTTAGGAAACATATTATAGATGTTGCCTATGTTTTAGACAATAATTTTAGACATTGTCTACTCTTTAGGCATAATATTTTACACGTTATCTATTCTTTAGGCAATATATTTTAGATGTTTTATACTCTTTTGATAATTATAAGCAACACTTTTAATAATGTTGTTTATTTATTGTGGAATTGAATTTTAGGCAACACTAAATGTGTCTTATTCTCTTAGATTAGAGTTATATTATGAAAAGAATTATTAATTATGTAATCCACCAATTTTTTCTGAACAATATAAGAGATGTCATATAAACTTTTAAAAGTATTTATTCAATATTACAAAATAATTAACAAAATAGACAATTAAAGCAATATTTGTATAAGTTTGTAATTGAGGATAACATAAGTAAAACTTATAACATTTATAAATAATGTGAAAATACCATAATGTATATGTGAAATCATAATTGTACAACTAATAATAAAAGCTAGTGTGATGTCATCTAATACACTTGGAAAATTAAAAGAGATTACGACTCATATTTAACAAAAGGATTGAATTTATTTTAATATTTTGTGAGTCCTCTTTTCCAAATCGCCTTCAATTCCATCCCGAAAAAACATAAAAATTAAAAAGGTTAGGTTAAATTACTTTTTTGTTCCCTCTATTTGTCAAGTAATTTCACTTTGGTTCTCAAATTTTTCATTGTCTCAATTTGGTCCTCATTTTCTTAAAAATGATTCAATTTAGTTCTTACCGTTAGTTTGACCAGACGGTGTTAAAGTCAACGCCACGTGTCAATTTTTTTTTCTAATTTTTTAGTTTTTTTTTTATTTTTTTTGAATTTTTTGAATTTTTTGAATTTTTTACACTGCATAGTTATGTCACATGTCAAAATTACTCAATTTGGTCTCTATATTTGTTTTTAGTTTCAATTCAGTCCCAATTTTTATAAAAATGAAGTAATATTGTCTCTCCTTAGATTGACACTCAATTTACTTTTTTATAAATCTTATGGTGATATTCTTACTAAAATTAACGTTTTTATTAAATATTTCTATAAATATTTTAAATTAACTTTAAATTCTATACAAAACATTAGACTTTGGTTTTTGTTTTGAACTTGAAATTTAGTTCCTAAACTTATGTGTGACAAGTTATTTGATTTTTAACCTTCACTAAGTTTGTATAATATGATACACTTGATCCCATTATATATGATGACAAAATTGTTAATTTTTGAAATTAAGTTTGGGGTTTAACTTTGTTTAATAATAAAAGTAAAAAAAGAAGAAGAAAACTTGTTTTAAAATATTTCTACAAATATTTAATAAAAATGTCAATTTTATTAAGAATATCATAGTAAGATTTATAAAAAAGTTAAATTGAGTGTCAATTTAAGGAGGGACAATATTGCTTCTTTTTTACAAAAATTGGGACTAAATTGAAACTAAAATCAAATATAGGGACCAAATTGAGTCATTTTGACACATGACACAACTATGAAGTGACACGTGTAAAAAAATAAAAAATTTAAAACAATTTAAAAAAGATTCAAAAAAATTCAAAAAAATAAAAAAAAATAGAAATTGACACGTGGCGTTGACTTTAATACCGTATGGTCAAAATTAACAGCAAGAACCGAATTGAATCATTTTTAAGAAAATAAGGACCAAATTGAGATAACGAAAAACTTGAGGACCAAACTTAAATTACTTGATAAATAGAGGGACCAAAAGAGTAATTTAACCAAAAGATTAAGTCATGAATTTATCTAGAGTTATGTTAATTGGAGACATAAATGTTGTGACTAGTCATTTACTAATTTATGAAAGGCTTTAAAACATATTAGACAAACTTATAAGATTCAAATATGTACCATCATTTCTTCTATGTCATTCACATCCAAATCAGGATTTTGTTGCTTAAGCATAAACTTCATCATTGCCTCCACACCTTGTATCCTCGTTGTTATAGCTTTCATTTCAATGGTATGTCCTTTACGGATAACATCAATTTCTTGATTTTTTTTTTCAATATTGTGGGTGTGATGGTCCTCCCATAACAACAGATTCAACTAGACTTTTCTTTCCCAAATAATGACTCAAATGTTTGTTCCCTATATTCAGTTGAGTCTTCAATAGAACTTTAGAGGTTAGACTAACAAATAATATCAATGTTATCAATAAGTAAAATATACAGAGCTTTCAAACATATTTCATAAGTAAAAATGAACCTACAATAGCATCTAGTGTTTCTTCATCCATCACTTTTCCTTTACAACCTGGATGACCTTGTTGAGTTTTAATAAACATTTTAACTTTACTAACTTCTTCTCCATCACCATTCTCAGCACTTTACTAATTTAAATAAAAAATTAGTTTACATATAACATGAGACATAACCAAATAATACCATACCAATTCAGCTCGAACTTTAGCAAAGTTGATTGGTCATATATGAAGAACACACTTTTGCTTAGCCCTATTCATTGCATTCTTTTTACTAATGCTCTGTATTTTGGAAAGGAAAACATACATTAATATAAATGTATTATAGCATCTTAACCAAAAGCTATTAGTGCTTAAACATCACTCAAATGATTTAAATTATAACACAAAATGTTCATACCATGATACTATCATTTTTCCAATATGATATCAATTGCTTGAAATCATTTTCAGGAATGTTCAATGGATGATATTTCAATTCTTTCTTCAAAGTGGAATATTTGAGAAAATGCATTCTTTTGACATAACACTTATAGTGTCTCCATGAAAGAAAATTTATTTTTAACATATACTATATTATATTAAATTTTCAGTGTAATTACTCAAGCAACAAATTCTCGCAGGAATTGTCATTCTTACTTTTACGGCATGGGCTTACAAAATTTTGTTTGGATTACCATTCTTAGTCATGATTTTCATATGTAAATGGAGGAAAAGACATGCATCAACATATGAAAATATTGAAAATTACTTAGAACAAAATCACTTGGTGCCTATCAAATACTCACACAAGGAAATTAAGAACATGACCGAAGATTACAAAGAGAAGTTAGGTGAAGGAGGATTTGGCTCCGTGTTTAAGGCAAAGTTGCGGAGCGGACCTTCTGTGGCAATCAAAATGTTAGGGAAATCCAAAGGAAATGGACAAGATTTTATCAATGAAGTTGCAACCATTGGAAGAATACATCATCAAAATGTAGTACAATTAATTGGATTTTGTGTTAGTGGCTCAAAACGCGCTCTTGTATATGAATTCATGCCCAATGGATCTCTTGATAAACTTATATTTTCAAGAGATGGAAGTATACATTTAAGCTATGAAAAAATATATAATATATCAGTTGGAGTGGCTCGTGGGATTGCCTATCTCCATCATGGGTGTGAGATGCAGATTTTGCATTTTGATATCAAACCCCATAACATTTTATTGGATGAAAACTTCATCCCAAAGATTTCTGACTTTGGACTAGCAAAGTTATATCCAATAAATAATAGCATTGTCACAATGACAGCAGCAAGAGGAACCATTGGATATATGGCTCCTGAATTGTTTTACAATAATATTGGAGGAATATCCCACAAAGCTGATGTATATAGCTTCGGAATGTTGTTGATGGAGATGGCAAGTAAGAGGAAGAATCTAAATCTCCATGTAGAACACTCAAGTCAACTTTACTTTCCCCTTTGGATATATAATCATATTGGAGAAGAGAGAGATATAGATATAAATGATTTGACCGAAGAGGAAAAGATAATAGTAAAGAAAATGATTATAGTTGCACTTTGGTGTATACAGTTAAAACCAAACGATCGTCCCTCAATAAATAGAGTAGTGAAAATGCTTGAAGGAGACATCGAAGATTTGGAAATACCTCCAAAACCTACGTTATTTCCTGATGAAATGGGTCTAGAGGATCAAACTACCAGTTCTATCTAAACAATTTTGAATGAATTCATCTGCTGGTGATTGAAATTGATCAAAGTAATTGCCGGTTGAGGGATTGCAAGAAAAAAGAGGTTGAGAATTCGCATTACATTGGTGAAAAAAAAAAAGAAAAAAGGGAAGCAGGTGAAATGTTATATTTGTAGTTTTGTAATCGATAATAATTATGTTTTTATATCTAGAATTCTACTGCCGCACCTTTATTGTACCTGTTATTTGAATAATAGATGTAAATGTTTTTTAAATAATATGCTTTCAATAGTAGTGTAGTGCAACTTATTCTTATTAATCCATGTAAAGTAAATTAATTCAATTCTTTGATAAAGTATACTATTTGAAATGCACACCATAGACTGTGTGAAGTTGTATATATATAGCTTGTCAAGATGTAACAATAGTTAACCTTATACTTTGAAGTCGTTATTTTCGGATAGTTGTAATTAATAAATTATGCTATCAACCGAGTCCATTCTCTACTAGTTGGTCCGTTGACTGTTAAAAATATATTAGGTTTGATATTTCATAAAAAATATAAATATATATTTTAAAGTTTTAAAATTAATGATAATCGGTGTATTTTTGAAAAAAATCGGATTGAGAATTCAAAAATGCCATTAACCACTTAAGCAGTCGACCATAGTAGTAAGTCATTTTACTAATTATCATTATAAACAAATTTAAAATTTTCATAATAATTAGCTTAGTGTCTCATAGCTCTTCTAATATATATAAGATCTCCACCGCTACACCGCTACATAGTCCATCTCCGCCATTGTTAGTGATTCGTTCTGCCACTTTCTTGTTCCCATGTCCAAGAAGAATATGTTCAGGAATTAACCCAAGGATAAAAAAATGAGGTCATTTATGGGGGAAAAAGTCATTAAAACAGTATATACCAATGACATGTTCAACTTCTTTAGTGAACAAACATTATTTGACTCAGAAATGCTAAAGTCATTAAAATTATTTTTCTAATATTAATCATTAAACACCAAATACGAAATATGTAAAATATTTAAGGATCAAACGTTAAATTTGTTTATTAAAAGCAAATATAAAATTAGTAAATTTTACAGAAACTAAAAATATTTATTTATTTATTATCAATTTTTTTCTTAATCTTAAACAAACTACTAACCCATTCACTATATTGTTGGTTTGTTTGGAGTGTATATATTTTTGGCCTATTGTTATGGTTGCTGGTCGTTGAGAGTGAGCCGTAGGTTGATTTATCCTTTCGGGAAAAATTGTGAGGTGATGTAGGGTTTCATTCTCTCAACCATTGTGAGCCTTATCACGGGTTCGAGTTGGATTGGATTGAGAAAAATTCAGTTTTTTTTAAAAATGGGTTGAATTCAACCTGACTTACTTAACTTACAGATTAAACGGATTCGAACTGGGTTGAGGATTGGTTGACCCACTTAACCCACCAACATTTTTTTACAATTTTTTTAAAATTTTTTACTACTTCTAATTAAATAGGTTCACAATTTCATACTTTTAAATGTTAGAATGTTACTCAATAATATTTGAACAGTTTGAATGTTTCATTAATTTGATTGTCAAGTTATATACAACCCACCAACATTTTTTTACAATTTTTTATTAATTTTTTAATAATTTTTTACTACTTCTAATTAAATAGGTCCACAATTTCATACTTTTAAATGTTAGAATGTTACTCAATAATATTTGAATAGTTTGAATATTTCATTAATTTGATTGTCAAGTTATATACATTGATATAATTTTTAAATATAATTTTTAAAGTAAATTACTCAAGCAACCGTCTCATAAATAAATTTTTCTAAATTAGCATGACAAAAATGTGTAGCTTTTATTATTTATATTTTGTTGTATAGCATGACAGAAAATGTGTTATTAGTTATGTTTTCTTGAACAATATGGACACTTTCTTGGAAACAATTCATCATATATAAGTGGTGAGCATGATGAAGACATTGATTCTTGATTTTACTGTGATTAACATCTCATGGGTTGCTTAAAAAGTTATTTAAATATCTGAATACTTAAAAATAAATATATAAATAATTTTTTATGTGGGTTGGTGAATCAACCCGCTTAACCCACCAACTTATGGTGGGTTGAACCGGGTTGTAAAATTTTTGGCTCACTCACCATAAAGTGAGCCAGATTGAGTTCACTCATTTTCAACCCGGCTCGTGAACCCGTATGTGCCGGGTTGGCTCACTTTGACATGTCTAGGTTAGATTATACCCTTTGCATTAGTAATATATTTAGTAACAATCACAATAAATGATTCCTGCAATACTGTGAGTTTGTCTAAAATTAAAATAAAAGGTTTAATAAGAATTTCTAAAATAATCACTTAGAGATAAAATTTACTTATATTTAAAAGACTTAATTAATTTTCAAGTTTTGAATATTTTAGTTAAATCTTTATTAATGTTTTTGGTCGATTGAGCATTAAAAATTTATATACTCTTTTAATTGAATTACTACTATTTAATTTTCATGTTTATTAAGTGATTTGATTGTTATTTTATGTTTCATTTTGCGTAGTTGTCTCTACATATTATTTTGTGATAATATTAAATGACATAGTAGTTAACATGATAACTGACCTTTTTTTAGAAGGATAAATGAAAATAATGAGGAACAAAATAGATGGTCTAATCAGAAGCAATTAATCGTTGCTTAGAGATCTATTTGTGTTGCTTCACATATAATAATCCAAAAGCTTGGTCAAAGTTTTTATTATGAACTGAATTTTGGTATAATAAATCTTATCATCTTAGTAGAGGGTCGACTCCCTTTCAAGTTGTGTATGGGAGAGAAGCACCTTGAATGGATAAATATGTTTTGGATAACAATGACCCTATGGAACTTAGGGAGATGTTGCAACAAAGCGATTTGATTCTGTCTCAGTCGAAAAATGATTTAATGAAAGCTCAACAACAAATGAAGAAGAATGCAAATAAAAAGAGAAGGAATATTAAGTACAACGAAGGTGATATGGTGTTAGTCAAGTTGCAATATTATAGACAGAATTGGGTCACATTAAGAAAAAACCAGAAACTAGGAATGAGGTACTTCAGACCATTTCCAATTATAAAGAAGGTGAGCCCTATTGCTTATAAATTGTTGCTGCCAAATCATGCCAAAATTCATCCTGTATTCCACTGTTCACAGTTGAAGCCTTGTTATGGTGAACATATCAAACCATATATTCCTTTGACCATGTTGACTAATGAAGTTGGTCCAGCCTTGCAACCGATGACTATTTTACAAACAAGAATTATTATTAAAGGTGAGAAAGAAGTGCAACAGGTGTTAATTAAATGGGAAGCTTTGGAAGAGATGCTTGCTACTTGGGAAGATTGGTTATCACTCAAAGAAGCATATCCAGATGTTAACCTTGAGGACAAGGTTATTTTTAACAGGGGTGACAATGTTATATGAGAAAATGAGGCAGGGAAAAAATTAGAAAACATGACCACGATTGAGAATTCTATTGGGAACGTGTGACAACTGGTCACTAATGAACATGAGGGAGAGTAAAGGATTAGTAAGAGGGAGAGAATAACGAATTCACGTTTGCGGGATTTTGTGTGGGGCCTCGTGTAAATATAAGGCTGTGATGGTCATAGGGAGAGTAGAGAATGTTGTCACATTTCTTCCTTTGTTTTCTTTGTAATTGCTGATGGCAATTTCTTCTCCTTGTCAAAACCTATTATACGTAAATAATACACAGAGAGCATATTCAGTCCCTTATTTGCATCCTTGTGTTTTGTTCTACTTCATTGTTCTCCCCCCCCCCCCCCCTCCATTACATGGTGACTTGAGATAAATGAGGAGATAGGTGCGATTAAGCACAATAATACACGAACATTGCTCGGTCTCTCAAAAGGATCTTGGCCTAGTAACAAGAATCCACTTAAGAACAAGTTGACTATTGAGATAGCAACAAACTTGTTGAGTAACAAGTTGGCCAAAGAGAAGAAGAAGTTGGCCAAAGAGAGGAACAAGTCGTCCAAATAGCAGATCAAGTTGACCATTGAGAGAGCAAAGAACAAGCATGCCATAATGAAAGCAGAGTCGGCCATGAAGCAAGCGAAGAACTTGACTATTCATGAAAGGGACAAGCACAATATGAGAGAAGTTATTGGACGTGGAAAGTCAGGATGAAGACCAGAGGAACCAAGATGAAGGATAACAGAAGCATTTAATTTTATAGGAAAATTTTATTAGGTTTAGAATAAACTTTAATGAATTAGCTGTGAGAGTCTTTATAGTAGTTAATGACTTGGCCATTGTGGATAGTAAATGTGTTAGCAGATTGAGTACAAAGGTCAAAAATATAAGTTTATAAATTGTCTTGTGAATAATATGAATTAAATAAAGATAAGAGGTGAATCAAATTTTTTCATAGGAAGTTTGTTGTCTACATAAACTATATGCATAACATCTTCCAAATTTGAAACCTGCATATAACTTGTGGGTTTGAAATTTCGTGCTAACTTTCTATAAGAAAAATGCTTGATGATCTTTATTTTTCTCAATTAATAATTAGTCGTGACGATCTCCTAGTTCATCCTATATAACTCAAGTGTATAATTCTATCATAATTTCATTAACATTATCAAGGTCCTATCCACAAGATCAAACCATATAATAAGATGTTTTGACATTTGACACCAATTTCTTTCATTAAGATTATTTTACACCTATAAAGAATTGTCAATTTCTTGTAAAACAAACTTTCAGTTATGAGTTTTTCAAATCTGCAGGTTCAACGGTGTAGTGGAATTTGGTTAACGTGTGTGGAATTGCTTCCATATTTAAAATTTTGTATTCACTAAAGTTAATTGTAGAGGTCAAATAGACACGCCATTTCTCAGTGAAAGTCTATGTTTTTTTAAGTTTCATAAGTCTTCAAACTTTTTTCTGAAACATAATCTTTAACATGGGCTCAAGGAGGTTAATTTATCTTTTTGCAATCACTGTGTGATAAGCGAGCAACATAGATTGGAGTTTGCTAAAGTTGTTACCATAAGCAAAGACATATTAGACTCTGTTCATTCTGATTTGTGGGAATCACCGATATCATCCCTAGAGGGGCAAAATATTTTTCACTGTTCGTTGATGATTACTCGATGAGATTGTGTAGCCTCAGTAACAACAAACAAAGTTCAAGCCATTGTACTGATATAATAGATTTGCTGAGGATGACTTTTTTTTATCTTGGTGTTATATGTGGATGACATGTTGGTGGTAGGCCCTAAAAGAACTTGAATCCATGAATTGAAGGCATAGTTGGCTAGGGAGCTTGATGAGAAGGACTTGACATCGACAAACAAGATTTTAGGGAGATTTGGCTTTCTCAGAAGACACTACAAGAAAAATGTGAATTATCTACAGATAATTACATACGGATATGGATTCGTACGTAAGTTAGTTGTTACATACGGATTTTACATACGGATCTGAAAAATCATTTTACATACGGATATTTCCGTATGTAATGCTAAATAAATTTCGTCTCGATTTGCCGTATGTAAAATCCGTATGAAATTTTGGCGCGTGAGAGCGGGAAATTTTGCGAAGGATATTATCCGTATGTAACGATATAAGAGGGGTAGATAATTTTTAAAAACTTTTACCTACTGATCATACATACGGATCTGGAAATAATTAATTAAAAATTAAAATCCAAAATATGCTTGTACCCTATCTCGCGCTCACTACTCTCCCTCCCTAAAAAATTGGAACTGATTCACCCACAGAGAAAGAAATCTCTTGC
>Ga0214543_1011213_pt1 | contig 12722 bp, 10 predicted proteins | sample CNSS2metaG_FD_160094 | JGI IMG/M metagenome (GOLD analysis project Ga0214543, IMG submission 160094) | Root nodule microbial communities from cowpea collected in UCLA plant growth center, Los Angeles, California, USA - CNSS2 | ecosystem: Host-associated > Plants > Roots > Nodule | place: USA...
AACGTTTTGGGGGTGCAGGATGTTGGTGACGCAGTAAATGAAATTTACTGCGTCGTAACCACTTTCACCCACTCTCTCAGCCGGTTATAAATAAGGGTATTAGAGTAATTTTTGGGGGTACTGAAGAATCGTTGGAGGTGCAGGGAGAAGGCCCCATTGCAAACGGAGTTTATCTTTTGAAACCCAAGTTATTTTTAGGCTTGTTCGGGCCCAACTTTAAATTGGAGGCAGCCTTTATCTAATTTTAAATAAATTTCTGGAGCCAAAAAAAGAAGAAGATAACTTCTCTTAAAAATATTAGATGAATTCAAATGTTTGCGAGAAATACTACCAAAAAGGGTTTCTTTAGACAGAGCACCAATTTAAATAGACAATGAAATTAAAAGCAGTTGAAAATTAAAGTTGAACCATACTATTTAGACATTAGATAATTCAGACATCTCTTTCTCAAAAGTCGATCAATTTACTGTAGTAATTTTTTGTTTCGTTTAGAGAGTAAAATATATTTTATAAATATAACTAATTTCTGTTAGGATGAAGTTATTTTGTTATGTATTTTTTTTAATTAAATGTTATATACCTTTTATATCAAAACTACTCTTTATTTCAGAAGGAGTATTTTCAAATCCTGAGTGGTTTACACATTATTATTATACATTGTTTGTGCAGAAGGATATACCAGTTTCTGATGCATCCACAGCCGCACGTGTAATAGTACAAATCAATCATCTACGACCAGCTTTCATATCTTTTACACTTTTTTTTTTTTCTTGAGCAGAGCATATATCTTTTACTTAAAACAAGGGTTTTCTTTAAGACATTCATTTCTTTACCTATTTGTCAAGCATAGAATCACAATACTTTATGTGACATTTCACAAGCCATGTAAACACTATTTATAGTGCTTTCACATTGGCTTTTGAGCTGAAAACTATGACAAAAACATTCTCTTTTGTGGAGGAAAAGGAACAGTGCTTAAGTATGAACCAGGTGGTAGAAAAGTTGTGTAACTTGTCTCTTGCTCAAAGTTGGTGTGAAGACATGCAAAATATTATCTCATATGTGAGTTCTAAGTACGAGGCAAATGCCACGAAAGCAATATCTTATGTAATCCTCGGCTGTTTTTCTCTTTTGATTTCTGTGCTAGTAAGAAGGACCAGGTCGAAGCCCAAGCCCAAGCCCAGAATCAGGCCCAATAGACTTGAAGCTACGAGGTCCTTCATCGTTAGAGAACTCCATAGTGGGTATCCAGCGCTGGATAGATTGATGACAGAACAGTATGAACATCCATCAGCATTAGACAGCGCCCATGCTCTTATTAGGGAACTTCAAAAAGATTTACCTGATTTACTCATTCTTCAGGTTTCATACATTTATTACTATTTTCTACATGTTTTCATGTTCCAGATTAACGTTAGAAAGTGTCACTATTTAATGATATTTTTCTAACCATTGAAGCAAAAAGTAAGAGAGTTGGAGATGTGGGAAGTGGAGGATTTTGCAGAGAGAATACTTAGACCAGCGTTGAAAGAGGCTAATGAAAAGGAGAAGCCACACGAAGCTTACGAGTTTGAAATGTTAATAGTGGAAGTGCTTATCTACAAGGTATCTTTAATTAATTTTTTATTTCACATTTTTCCTTAAACAAATTATTTGACATTAATTCCTTGAACGTGTCAATGGTAGGGAGGAATTTCAGATTTAGAAAGTGCCTTGCAATGTGAATGTTTGGCAGATGAATCGCTCAAAGATGCAAGACGCCCACTGTACAAGGTACATATTTTAATGGAGGAGAAAAATTTTGCAACTAATAAGATGATTAAAATCGATTAATCACCAACTTAATTAACCTAACTTCTTACCTAACAAACCATAAACCATAAATCTTATTAGATCAAACATATATTCTTTATAACATGTTGGGTCATGTTGGGTCATGTTGGCCATACACTTTTAAGGTCTAATTTTGTTATTTCTCAAAAACTCAGGTCTAAGATAACTTACTTAAAAACCCACTTTGCAGTGCGATTTAAATTTGTCCTGAAGTGCATGAATTAATTATATTAAAAATGGATGATGATGATTATGATGATGGTTAGGTTGTTTTGGAAATATTTTACAGGCAATTATATACAAAATGCTGGGGAATATGGAGAAAGCTAAAGAATATTGGGATGAATTTATTGTAGTTCGAGAACCAGCTTTTGGTCATGAAATTATTGAAATCGATTTTGATACGTTTAAACATCATGTGCTTCGACTTCAAAAGGCTACGGAGAAGGTTACACAAAAAAGGAGCAGCATCAACTTCTCAACTTTCTCCATTTAATTACATATAAATATGTTTATTAAATTTGTTTTCAAAACTCCAAATTTTCTATTGATTCGAGCATAGAAGCGTAAGTTGAATACTTGAAGGAGATGTATTTAAGCTTTCCTTTTTAACAGAAACTCCAGCTTGTAATTTCGAGGTAAAATAATTAAAAGGTATTTCATTACACATCATATCACATATAGATTAATGGGATGATTAATAAGTGATTAAGATCATCTAGAAGTTTTTTAATACGTTTATATAACGGATACCAGAACTATTAATATCATGCATTTATTGGCTTGTCATGAGGCGTTATTTGGGAATTAAATTAGATTAAAAACATTTCCTTGAAAAAAAATCATCTTGCATCGTAAAAACGTAAAAACTAAAATTAAAAAATTAAAAAATCTTTTTTACTTTCATGAAACATTTAGGTATCAACTGATGAAAATAAAAAATATTGTTTTTGCATTTGCATCAGCAGGGAGGAATAGAAAAAAAATTGTCGTGGTTTTAAGTTTGTATGGTTGGATAGTTTATTAGTACCTCATCCTCATTAATGTTGCATTTCGTGATGAGGAAAAGGAACCGGGATAAATGAAAAATAAATGTAGAAATAAGTGAAAATAAAGATGGTTTAATTAAGAGAAAATGTAATTATTATATAATTTTTTTCACAACATTATATAATCATAATATTCTCAATAATGTATTCGTAGTATTATCAATAATAATATTCGCAATATTCACAATAATAATATTGAAAATTATACACTATTGAGAGAGTAATGCGAATTATATATTATGAGAATATTTTCATATAAATACATGATTTGATCATCAATAATTTTGTAGTATTCGAAAAAATTAAATGAGAATTTATGTACTATATCATTTTTTTTGAAATATAAATTTCACTTAAAATATAATTTAGTATAATTAAAGAAATATTTTAATAGACAAAAATGCAATAGTGGATTTATGTATTCTGAAACATTTCGACCGAACCTTGTATGATCAGAAGTAGGCCCCACCTAGTCAGGAAAATATTAACATTGTTGAAGATGACAAATAACTGCCACGAGTCACGATGATGATCATGCAGCAGCAGCAGCAACAACATCATCAATTTTCGCAAAACAAAAGTGGAAGAGAAATCGCCAAAGAAGATCACATTTTCATAATGGGGAGGCTAATAACCACCACTAAGCCTCTCATCTTCTACTCCAAGCTCCTCTGTTTCTCTCTGCTCTATCTCTTCACCACTCTTTTCCTTGCTCTCTATTCTCTCTCTAACTCCAAATGCTTCTTTCGATCCTCCCCTTTGGATCCTCTTCAGAATTCCCTCTTCTCTTACCCCTCTTCCTACGGAGAACACAAGTACGCTGTTCCAACCACCCGTTCCACATGCTCTTCCCCTGTTTTTTTCTCAGGTACCAATTACCCACCCCTCATCTTATCACCACTTTTCTTCACCATTACGCCATCAAGATGATCACTTTTTGCTAATGGGTCGCGAATTCTGGATTTAGATTACTGGGATGTTGTGCAGGAGATCAAGACTCTCCGCGAGACCAATCGCCCTTATTCAGGGGCTTTGCGCTACGTGCGGGGCAATGCTGATACTTTCGGAGGAAATCTCAGCACCCTTGCCAGATTTTCCTATTTTGATCATCAAAATCCTAACGCCCGAGTTCTTTGCGGATTTCTCAAGAAGTTTCCAATCAGTGAATCTGGTCAGTTGCACGTGATTCACTTGTCAGATCTTAATTCACCCTAGAAATATTCAATCATCAATTTTTGATTGGTTTACAACATGGCACTGAGATTCATACATTGGAAAAGTAAAAGATCATTTTGTTGGCAGAGATTTTTTACATTAATAATGTAAATACAGTTTAAAAAAAGTTACAAGTGCATATATTTCATAGTAATTTGCTTATGTCATGTGCCTTCTTCTCTTGATGCAGATCGAATTGCGATGGAACAGTGTGACAGTGTGGTCGTGGTTTCAGCAATCTTCAATGATCATGATAAAATCCGACAACCAAAGGGCCTCGGGTCCATCACATTGCAGGAAGTGTGTTTTTTTATGTTTGTAGACGATGTTACCCTCAAAGGTTTTGAACATCACGGACTGATTTCAATGAATTCAACAGAATACAATATAGGAGTGTGGAGGATTGTGAAGGTTGCCAAAGAGAATTTGTATCAGAACCCAGCGATGAACGGGGTTATACCAAAGTATTTACTCCATAGACTATTCCCGAATTCCCAATTCAGCATTTGGATAGATGCAAAGATGCAACTAATGGTTGATCCGTTGTTGTTGATTCATTCACTTGTTATATCTGATGATGTGGACATGGCTATATCAAAGCACCCTTTTTATGTTCATACCATGGAAGAAGCAATGGCAACTGCAAGGTGGAAGAAATGGTGGGATGTCAATGCACTGAAGGTGCAAATGGAGACATACTGTGAAAATGGACTGCAACCATGGACTCCCAAAAAACAACCTTATGATTCAGGTAACTGGACATGTTTCACTGTTAATTTCTTTCGCTGAATTTTACGCTTTCATAATACAAAAGTGAAAACGTTGTTTACTTACAAACTACAACAATTTTTACATTATATCGAGAACCTTAGAAATGAAGCAATGTTTTTCATATCAACAGGTGTATTACATCTTTATGTGTTGAAGATGTTAAACAGTGGACCTTGAAACTTGATTAGAAAGATTAAGCTTGCAAAAGATAGTTGCCAGAGCAAGTTAATTCAAATTCATTATATCAAGAACCTTAGAAAAGGTTCTATACCACATACTTTTTGACTGTCAAATACACTTTAATTTAATGAGTTCCAATCTTGAAGAGTGTGAGGACGTTTATTATTTTAACGAACGTGAGAACTTTTGCACCGCCGTTGACCATAAATAGAGAATAGCCCATAAACCCTGAAATATCTTTACTGATGAAGAAGTTTTCTTCCCCATGTGGGGTAGTTCACTTATTTGGCCTACTTGTCCTTAACCAATTCCTTTTTATGAAATGGAACTATGAAATTAATGTTGAGGCGCTGGCACTTATTAAAAGGTCTATATATTATGCTACTTTATTAGGTTCTTTTTCATTACAAGGAAGCAGGCCCTAACATTGTAATTTTTTGATCTAACAAGATTTCAGACTCAAGAGACTCAAGTAAGAAGAAAAGTAGCATTAAATTTCAATAATGAAAGTAGATGACTACTCACCAAAATCCTGGTCCTCAAGCTTGAAATGTGTCTCAGGAGTATTGGATCTTGCCATTTAACTGATTTAAGTAGTCACTTTTTTTGGTTACACACAACGTATTTGTTAACAGTTGTAGCTCATTTTTTTTAAACACATTCACATGGAGATGCTGGTTTTGTACCTAATTTTGTCCTTTGGCTAAACCATTTTTGTTTCCACTTGGCTCGTCTATTATGACTTTGCATATGGTATGTTTATGATCCATAACAAGGCCATACCTAATAACAAAGGATTGTTTATGGCAGATGTACCAGATAGTGCTTTAATATTGAGGAGACATGGAATTGGTAGCAACCTCTTCTCATGTCTTGTATTCAACGAGTTGGAGGCATTTAACCCAAGAGATCAATTAGCTTTTGCATTTGTGAGAGATAAGATGAAGCCTGAGGTGAAGATAAACATGTTTGAGGTGGAAGTTTTGGAACAGGTGGCAGTGGAGTACAGACACAATCTGAGGAACAGTGATGGGACCACTTTTAAGAGAGTGTCGAGTTCAGGAAGAACCAAAAGAGCACACCCTGATTTGTTGTATGTGAATGGAAGTTGTTGCAGCAAGTGCCAGAAGTATCTTTCGATTATGTGGGGGGATACATCAAATGATGAAGGACCCCATTAACACCAATTCTTTTTGTTTATATCATTCTAATTTTTAGTTTATATAATATGTAAAGAACAGTTCTTTTGATTATGCTAGCAGGAATGTTTCCTCTCTTCTCCTCTTTTGTAACATTCATGTGTTGTTGCTCCATTTTTTTAATCATTGAACTTTGCACGTCATTGTTGAAAGTTGTGGGAAGAATAATGTAATCATAGTGAGAATGATTTGTTGATTTAATATTGGCAAGAAGATGCGGTAATCCCAAGGTTGCTTCAAAGAAAAAGTTGCCTAATCTCGAATAAAACGTACCACTCACTACTCCTTCTACCATATTTTTTATACTATTTTTTCATTTTGTTTTCTTTAAATGATTATTTTCCAAACCCAAAAGGAAAAACCATATTTGTATCATTTTGTATACTGACAAAGAAGAAAGAGTTGGATAAAGTGATAAAGCTGCGGTACAATGAATCATAGTGTAAAAATAATGAAAAACCAATTTTCAAATTAAGATTCTGGTTTAGGTCTACTTTCAACCCTTCTAATAATTTAACGTGCGGATAATTTTGTAAGTAATTTTTATATGGAAAATGGTTTAGCAATAATGCCAGTTATTAAAATTAAATGTTCTTACAGCTCATGCATCTGCAAAGCTATTATTTAAAACGAAGACGGAAGAGATATATTAACAAGGAAACAGAAATGGATAAATAATATTATAGAAAACTCATGGGATACATATATTTTATACATAACCATGATTATAATTTAAAATTCAGCATCATTATTAGTTTTAAGTCAACCAACTTTTCATTATGTTACGCTAGGTGTTAACCTTCAATTGAATCCGCGCATTTCTTTTCTAATTTAACTTTTTATTATAATTATGACAAAAATAAATTGTTCTATTTTCGAGGTACATGCAAAAAAATAAAAGGAGAAGCAGAACCAAAAATCAATATGGCCACAGCTGAAATCCAAGTCCAAAGTGCATACACCAAAACAAGTGAATAGAAAAAAATAAATAAAAATACAGAGAAACAATGGAGTTAGCCCCTCATTCCACAACTACTGTATTCTAAAGTTAATATCGTTCAATTTTGAAATTGTTTTACAAGATTAAATCTGAAGGTATTTTAAGAAAAAAATACTGTAATTTTTAATTGATCATTTGTAAAAAAAATATATTTCACATTGATAATGTATATGAAAAAAAAAAATAGTAGAAGCCTCTCTCATAACCTAACTAACTAACGACCCTGACCACAAAGTGTCGTTGACCCCACCCATTCTATTATAATTGTAGCCACCCACCCAATATTTTGATCTGAATCAAATTAACTCTGAATATTTTACCAGGTTGTCCCCTCCCTCGTCGTTCCACCACCGCAATGACAACCACACAAATAGCGCACCACCGTGACACGGCGGAGATCTACAAGGGCGAAGCCGTGTGCAGGCAAAAGTCACGGCTCCTCCTGGATGAAATTCTGCTCCCGAGGGGGTTGCTTCCCTTGGAGAACATTGTGGAGATGGGCTACAACCGCACCTCCGGCTTCGTCTGGCTCAAACAAAAGCACAAGAAGGAGCATCGATTCACCTCCATAGGACGCACCGTTTCCTACGACACCGAGGTTACCGCCTTCGTCGAGGAACACCGCATGCGGAGGGTCACCGGCGTCAAGACCAAAGAGCTCTTCCTCTGGGTCACCATTTCCGAAATCTTCGTCGAGGACCCTGCTTGCGCTAAGATTTCCTTCGCCAACGCCACCGGAATTTCAAGGTCCTTTCCACTCTCTGCTTTCTCGCTCCAAGACGAACAGCAACAACAACAACATTAACATTACATCACCACCAACACTGCCGTGCACAAACGGTAGGAATAGTAGCAATTGCCAAAATCATCGACAAAACAAATTAATATTATTCTGGGATGATTATTTCTTAATTTGCTTTATTACGTAGGTTAGTTTGATGGAGAATTAAGATTGAAGGAATGAATTACCATGTTTACGTTGCATGCATGCTTATACATTTATAGGTTTGGATTTTGGTTTTATACTGTCGATTTTTTTAACGATTGATCTGGTTGAAATATAAAATAGTTGGAGAAGTTAACATGGCCTCCATCAATTTCATATTCTCCCTTCAGAGTCTCGTTTACTTACCAAAAATTGTCTTAAAAACAAGTCACGAACTTGCTTAAAGAAGTATAGGTGGGATAAATAACGTCCGGAAGAAAAAGATACAACCACACACTTCATGTTACATGCACCTATATTAAATACTTTTTTTAATATACACTTATTATATATTGTTTTTTATTTTATGATTAATTACTTTTTTTTCTATCTCTATGTTCTTATCACACCATATTTCTTATAAATCTATAATTTTTTGTTCCATCTTATAGATGTATCTAAGTGTTAAATCAAATATTCATAAATCATTTTACTAAAAAAAAAAGAAAAGATGTTGATGGAATATATAGCACAAAAGATCACATTATTTTTTCAAAGGTCGTCTTTAGAAAACATAAGCATTTAGTTCAAGCAAATTACGATTAACATTTGGTCATATTTCTTATCATAATCTAATATAATGAATATTTAATTCAATTTTATAAAGTTATTTGTTTTGATCGAAGAATTATCCAAATAATTTTTTTTCGTAGTTTATACTATTATTCCTATCTTTACCTGTATACTTATTTTCTTCATTGTTTATCTACTTTAATTTTAATATACATTTTATCTATAATAAAAATTTAGTTTCAATATTTATAACCGCGGCAGAAAAATTAGAAGTGGGTTTTCTTTTTATTCCTAAAACCGACCTAATGCAGTAACTTAAAAATTCACGGGGAGAACTTGACAGAGAAAAATATTGTTGTCATTGATTCATCTCAACTAAAGATGAATATGACATAAACCTTAAATATTGATTTGGTTGATAGTCCAGGCTGGTTTCTAATATTGTCTTGCATAAATCATGATGGTTTTCCTAAAATGGAGGAACCGTGAACCATTCACCCTTTCTTGATAAAGGTACACCAACCGGGAATTGTGTGAACTGTACACCCCAACAAAATAATAAGTTTCCACCCTCTCTATTTTTAAAGACCAACTCAACCATCAACGCGATACAATCATCATGGGTTTTCTCCACCCCTTCTTCGCCTTCTTTCTACTCTTTCTGTCCTATTTTCTGACCACATCAACACTTGCTAGGCCTCAGAATCACTGCCCAAACACGGTTGTTGACATACGAAATGACCTGCCCAACAACACCAAGGTGCAATTGGAACTTGGCTGCGACAAAAGTCCTTTCTTTTATCTCAAACTAGGCCATCACCGCAACAGCACTATCACAGAGGATCAACATTCCAAATGCACTGCTGAGTGGTTACCGTGGTTCACCACTTGGGACGTGTACCATGCCAAGAGAGACAAAGGCCACCAAACAGTTTATTGGTCAGTAAGAAAGGACGGTTTCTACCACAGTTGGGATGGATCTAACTGGAAGCTCCTGGAAAAGTGGTACACTGAATGATAAACATCATACCTTGAAAACTTTACTTCCCTCAAGTTGTATGTATATCAATCATCAAGGTTTTCTTCATGTCATGAATAGTCTCCACTCCACTCTCAAGTAGGTATCTAGTTTTCAATATAGATGAATGAAGTCAGCAAAAAAATTTCTCTATTCCCTTAAATTGAAACAGAACAATAGATACATCCAAGCAATAACAATCCAACTAATCGTAAAAACACTTTGTTATGCAGTCTCCAAATCAGATCCATGGACTAGTGCAGGTTACCACTATTCATTTGCATAAATATACAAATAAAGGTAAACCTCAAATTGAAGCTTCTTTTAGCCAGTAAACTAAATATTGATGTTCACTCATCCTATGCCAAGCGTGTAATTAGGTATTTCAACTACCTACTAAAATGAATTTTGAAGAAATTCATCGAATTAACCTCATTTGGTAAACAATTTAAGCAGCTGCAAGAATTCCTGTGTATGTTTAATTATGAAGTTAACAACATACACAAAATGATTGATATTAAATCAAAATTCCCAACATTGATGGCTTTGATCCCTGAGATTCAAATGACTCCTATAGGTAAACATAACCCTGAAGTCAAGTTACTCCTAAGACTAAACTAAACTGTGCTAAAGATTGGAATGCTAGACAAGCACAATGAGATGACTTTGGGTCCACAACTGATATACAAATCCAAACTAAGGAAAAACTGAAAAATCAATATGAGCAAAAGGCCGAGACTAGTTATGATGAAGTAACAGAAAACTAAAAAAGAAAGCATATATTTTGATGTAGAGAACGAATCCCAACATATATAATTTTTTAGTATTATAAATATCAAACATTTGTCCACTACCGAACACAGATATCCAGGAAATATAGCCCGCAGTACCTAAAATGTATTAGTACGTAGAATTTCCTCTTTGTATTCCATAAAAGACCATCTAACTCTTATTATCCCAAGCTAAAAAGTTCCTCTAGAATATTTCATTAATATCACCAGAAATCCACACGCAAACATTCAGCACATACTTAATCAGATAGAAGTTTGCTAGCAGTGCTTACATGGAGACATAAAGGAATATCTATTAATATAATGAACAATATCTTCCTTAATTCATAATTTCATGTTAAATCCACGGCCTCGAGGAATATTAACTTCACCATTTATCAACAATGTTATAAAAATTGTTTGTACCTTTTCCTATGTTACAAATTGTCAGTACTCAGTAGTTAATTACAATGCTGCTATCCGAGTTCCGCACCCATCCAATGGGAGTATTCTGCCTTTCATGTACAGCACTGACTACCATTTCTCGTGAGGGATTTTCACTCTGAAGTACTCAACAAACAAAAGGCTCGGCAATGCACACAACCAATTTTCTACCATATCACACCAATTTGGAAGCAGAACCTTGATATTGAGAAGATTCCACTTATTTTAGGTTTACTCAGTTATCTCCTTAAAATCAGATTTTAATTTGTTATCCTCGTTATATCGAAAATAACAAACTCCGCGAGTTTTGTAGTCCCATACCATTTGTGATATTTCATCTTGAGGCAGATTTAAACCTTTTTGCTTAACAGATCTGAGCAACTCACAGAAAAACTTGGGATTTTCAAGTTTTATATACTCATGCAACAGCCTCTCATGATCCGGGGTCCAATTCCTTGGGAATGGAGTATAGTCACAAGAAGGAATCAAAGACATGTGCGAAAATTGAACACCTTCAATTGCATCAACCAGCCCCATCCTCAAAAGATCTGAATATTCAGGTGCAGAATTGTTGCTGCTTTCCCTCAGAGGACGGCTGAGATTTCGTGAAGCTATTCCATACACCTTGGCTCGGGACTTCAGCCTATACCTAGCAGCATACAATTTGGCCAATGAGCTCCGAACAACATAGGCACAAAAGCCAACAACCTTTTTGCGATTATCAGCATACCTGTACCAATCAGCCATGGTCTCAAGGAACTTGTTCATTTGAGAATTTGTGTGAGCTTGACCCGAGTACAACATAGGATTACACGGAAGTGGCTCGGGGTCCTTATCACCCTTAACAAGTTCAAGCCTCCTAAACCGGCGAATGCATTGCTGCAAGCAAGCAGTAACAGAAAGCAAAGTCCCCACACCCTTTTCACTCACAATGTTCCCTCCGGAACCCGTGTAACGCAAGGTAGGGTGTATCACCCTCCGGCATATTATATGATCCAAGAATTGTATCCCCCTAGTAACATGTTCAATCTCCAACTTGGAATTATCCAACCTCACCCCAAACACACTCTCACAGAATGCAACAATCTTCTTCCTCAATTCCACAGCATCCTCCCTAGGCCCTCGAATCCCAATCAAAAAATGTCCCCCATATCTAACGTAATCCATCTTCCTAGTCTTTTCCTTCCCACTCGACGGAACAAACTCGGGCCATGCCGGGTTATGACACCCATCATCAATCGAATACTTCCATATGGAATCAAACTCACTAGGCCTAAAAAACTCAACAATCCTTTTCTCCATCCAACAATCCAACTCATTAAGACAAACATTAGCAAGCAAAGGACTTAAAATCCCACAATGCCCATAATTAGGTACCTTAGCAGCCTCCTCAGGAGCAAAACTAAAAAACGTTCTCAACCAATAAGGATCAGGTTTCGGCTCATTCTCTTTCAGAATCCTCTTCTTCGTAGCCCTCCTCTTCTTAAGTCTCCTCAACTCCTCAACGTTCTCTTCCTTGCGCGATACACTACGCACTTTTACCCCTTCAAGCGCAGATTTTATCAACCCCAGAATTTTCTTATCCCTAGTACCCTTTTCAAGGGAACACATTACAACATCTGGATCCACGTGGTTCAAAATCTCAGACAAATCCCCTTTGAGGAACCACAAGTACCCTGCGAAGTTACTCCGAATGGTGCGAATAACCGTGTGGGCATTTCGACCAGGTCGAAAAGCGTGCGATT
>Ga0214543_1011215_pt1 | contig 12719 bp, 7 predicted proteins | sample CNSS2metaG_FD_160094 | JGI IMG/M metagenome (GOLD analysis project Ga0214543, IMG submission 160094) | Root nodule microbial communities from cowpea collected in UCLA plant growth center, Los Angeles, California, USA - CNSS2 | ecosystem: Host-associated > Plants > Roots > Nodule | place: USA...
AAAAATATTTTTTAAAAAAACTATAAAAGGAAAAAATATTTTTAAAAAAATATAAAAGGAAAAAAATATTTAAATTAAAATATATTTTAAATGTTTGTTTACTTCAATTTTTTAAATTATAATGAATTTATATTTTATACACTAATAAAAGTTATAATACATCACTTGATCAAAATGATGCAAAGAACAAATAATAAACATAATAATAAAATTTTAACATAGATGTTGTATCTTTTGAACCACAATATATGTTGGATGGTGGTAAAAAATATTCATGGCAATTACATTAAATTTTTATATTATAGTAAATAAAAATTATTTATACAATTATATTCTTTGTTTTCAATTGTTATATAAATCGATTAAAATTATTTTAAAATTTGAATTAATATAATTGTTATTTTTATACTAACTCAAACATTGGATAGAAATGATTTAACTTTACACATTTAAAAAGTATATAATTATTTGAAATATAAATTCAAATAAAATAATAATATTAAAGTATAAAGTAATAAAATATCAATATAATTTATTGATTTTTTTTTCTATTAGCATTATTTTCTATTAAAAACTTTAAAACAATTTTAAATAAAGTTAAATGTAATATATAAATTTAAATAAACTTAATATTGTTAAAAATATTTACTATAAATATCAATTTTGATAGAAATATTTGTGTACCATTTGCATAAAAATTAAATTTAATTTCAATCTAGTGAGGTACAAAATTGCTCAATCTTTATAAAATTTGGGACTAAATTAAGACAAAAACAAAAATACAAGAACCAAATTGAGAATGAGAGAATGACACATAGCATAACAGTGACACGTGGCACCGCCAATGCCACATCACACTGTCATTGTCACGTGGCACGACATTTAGTTGACACGTGACAATTTTTTTTTTAATTTAAAAAAAAAATCTAAGAACTGACATGTGACATCTTTCTAACGCTATTACTATACTATTAAGAAAGACTTGATTGCATCAAATTTCTCAAAGTAAAGATCAAATTGAGATAAATAAAAATAGAGGAACCAAGTCGATATTTTATTATGAAAATGAAAATCAAATACATAATTTAACCTTTTTCTTTTAATTATATGTAAAGAAAAATGGTCAAACATATTATTACGATTTTTTAACTAAAATTGAAACACATTCGAAGAAGTAATCATACCTTACCTCTTAACCAAGTTAAATTGATCTAAGGTGAAACGAATCGGGTTTACGAAAATAAAACTTTGACATTATAATTTAAGAATATTTATTTAAATTTTAAAAATAGTTCTGATAGGAGAATATGTTTTATTAAATTTTTTATATACTACAAAAATCATCAAATAGCAAGCAATTAATATTGAGATTTAAAATAATTAGTAATTATATTAATTAGGTTTAATTACTCATTTTCTCTCCATTTTGGTTGAAAAGTTGGAAATAGAATCTCCACTTTTATTTGATAGTTTAATTATTCTTTTGTTTATTGTGTTTTGTTAGAAAGTGTTAAGTCAATACTTTTGTTTTTTTTTCAGTCTCAATTTGATTCTAACTTTTTTAATTTGATTTAATTTGGTCTTGATTTTTTTAAAAGTAATTCAATTTAGTTTTTGTTGCTAGTTTTTCACAAATAGTATTAAAATCAGTTTCATATATTAATTTGTTTCTTTTTTCATTTTTAAATTTTTTTTACACGTGTCATCACTTCACAATTGTCTTGTGGCACAGTCAATGTCATATGATAATAGCGGTGCTACATGGAAGAATCTCAATTTGGTACCTACATTTGTTTTTTAAATTTAATTTAGTCTTAATTTTTCTAAAATTGAAGTAATATTTTTCATTTTTAAATTGAAATAAAAATTATTTTTTTACAAATCTTATGCTAATAATTTTACTAAAATTGATATTTTTATTAAATATTTCTGAAAATATTTTTAAATTAACTTTAAAATTTATACGAAATTGAAAGGACAACAATTATAAAATAATAAAATAAAATATTTAATTTAGGAGAAATGACGAGTAAATATATATATATATATATATATATATATATATATATATATATATATATATATATATATATATATATATATATATATATATATAAAAGATTATATAATATATCTGTTATGAAAATAGGTCAACATTTCTATTAGCAAGATTATCACACATGTTATACTATTTCTATCATGTAACATAACATTAAACCTGATATGTGAACAATAAAAAAAATAAAAAAATAAGAGAAAATTATGAACCGATACGTAACATGTATTTAATATATTTATGATGTTGTAATCATATAAAATAAAAATATATTGGTAAAAGAAAACAACTATAAGAATATCACACATTTAACTCTAATCACCTTGCAGCAAAAGTCTTCCAAAACTACTGAGAAAATTAAAAAAAAACTTACAAGATATAGACTGAGAAAAAACTTAATGAATTCATAACAGAGATTTGAAAGCAATAATTACTATAACACATGAAACCAAACGAAGGAGAGGAGATTTGCAGCAATACAGAATGAAAGAAAGGTGCTTGTGTTGTAGACCGAGCAGTGGCAGTGAGGAACGAATATGAATGGCAAGCTAAAATCCAAATCAAAGTTTCTTCTGCACAAAATGGCAATTAAGTTTTAATCTATGTATTTATTGTCTTGGAACGTGGAACATTGAATTTTGAGTATTGTGCATCACTGAATCATTGTCCAAGTAAAACAACAACTGGATAAAACAAATAAATTAACCACGGTCGTTTTTGTTTAGAGAATTTCCCCTATACTACTTCAAAATAATTACGTTACCTCAGCAGTTTTAAAGTCGAAATATTTATGTTCCTATTTAAACCAAACCTAGCATAAGATGTACCAACGTTTGGAAGCATGAGACAAACGTTGTGTTAGAGATTCGCTCATCAAGTACAATCCAAAATGGAGACCAAACACTCAAAACAAACCCCACTTTCAACCACGTTAATACTTGTTTTTATTTTAATCTATCTAATACTCTCATATTTTAAAAAGAGTTTGAAATAATAGAAATCTATTTATATTTTTTACATTAAAAATACTTGAAACGTATTTTGAAAACAAAAACACAAATATTTTCAGTTCTAAATCAAATAACTCTTTAAATATGTACAGTGATGAATATATATATATATATATATATATATGCTTGTGATTAAAACTTACCATATCTGACTTTTCACATTATAGGTGTTAAAGCGAATTATCAATTTTGCATATTTTAATTCCAGCATTATTGATTTGGGAATAAATTGAAGGCATAATTAAGTGTTAAGTGAAATGAAGCTTACATTTTTCTTTCACTTTAAACTATAGATATTTATTATTTTTATATTTTTAATAAATAATATATATTTGTCTTATATTTCTAATAGGACGATAATCACTTATTTTATTGAAATATCATATTAACTAAAATTTAAACTTAAAATATGAAAATAAAAATTCAAGTTTTAAAAATAAAAGTTCAAAAATTTATAAACAATAATTAATTTTTTTTTGTTTTTATAAATTAAATAAGAGATGTTAGTCAGAAACATACAAAAATATAACAGTTATTTATTAAAAGCACATAAGTATTTCATATTTACTTAAAAGTTTAAGCCACTTAAAATTAGACACGAGTAACACACTAACTAAATTTATTATACTTCTCATGACGACATTCAACCTTTCTTTGACTACAATGTATAGACGTTGGATTCAAAATCAGATTTTTAAATTCATAACAAAAAAAATAAAAAAACTCAGAGTTTATAAATATCTTACTTTCCAACACTTCTAAATAGTGTCTTTTGAATTGTAATTTACTTATTGTTTTGTTCCGGGCATCTCGATCATAGAAAGTTGACATCACCAAATTCTTAGATAATTAAAGTTTGGTTTGTTTTGAACCACACATTTACTTTAATTAGAAAATAAAATATCTAGAGAACACCAACTTCCTAAAATTTACTCCTTTTACAAATAAAATACTTAAATTGTAATTCATTCTCTCAAACTTTGTCTTATTTGTACATAGAACTTTCGAATTTTAATCTTGTTCCAATTAAAATAATTTTTTTATAGCAATAATAATAATTTAATAAAAAATTATTATGCTTTATTATTTATTAAGTCATTAATTTGTTATAATTTGATGCATTATTGCTTGAATAAAAAAATTCCTAGACTCAATATAAATACGTTCAACGTACCACGTACAATAATAAAAGATACTGAAAATAAAAATAGCAATCAATCTAACAACAACTAGTTAGAAGAAGAATTTGTGTAAAATATAGAGTTCATCATTTAAAAAACATTGTAAACATACATACATATATATATATATATATATATATTACATTTATTTTTGTGTTAATATGATACATCATGAGTGATGTAAATTCATGTTTTCCCATTACATAATTATTTGGACTATAGGAAAAGGTTGCCTATAATTAAGAAAAGGCGATAAATTAATAAGTTTTGGTTAAAATGCATGAAAGATCTTCTAGTGATTTTAGCTTGAATGTGTTTTACTTATCATGGATAATTTGATATCATTATTTCAACAAAACAAGCAATTTCACATAATTGCATACAAGTTACAATAGTCAATCGATAATCTTGCCATAAAGTTGAAAAAATCCAACCTTATACACATGCATTGAAACATACTTGTAATAAACAAGTTAAAACTTTTAGAAATCTGTTTTTTAATGTAAAATATATATTCTATCCCTTCATAATTGATTTTGAAACACCTTATATCCAACTATATATGCTCTTTCTACATTGATGAAATCTTGAACAAAATTGATGTAAAACAGTGTTGTAGCTACATTAATTCAAAAGCCAAAGTTATTAAAATGGTGAGATGTAACAGAACTTTTTCATATGTTGAGAATCTAAGCATCAATATTAGTTAATATTCAACACGAGAGAGTTCTAGAATCAGATAAAAAATAAAAAATCTAAGGAATTCGAATTTATAAAGAAGAAAATGCCATTGCCACAAAAAGATTATGAAAAACATAAATTAACCTAAAGCAAGAGCTATTATAAAAAGAATTATGTATGTAAAGACTTCTTTTTAGGTATGTTTAGGTCGGATCTGTCCCAGAACATGAAAATGCACAAATGTGCTCCACTTATATGAGCAGTAGGAACACTAAGATTATATTATTCTCCAATAACTAAACAAATTATGGATTAAAAATGATTTGTATTGTACCTTAACTCATAAACTTTGATTCTAAAACACAAAAAAATTCATAGTACAAGTGGTCTCAGATGTAGAATATGTGATTTATAGTGTGCCACTCAGCTTTATGCCCACCCAAAATAGAAAGTAAATGGCAGACTTTCATATTTTTAAGCAGATTTCCCCAGGAAAACTGCAATCACATACATATATGCCATTTAATTCATGAATTATCATTAAAAATTATCATTGATTTTGTCATCTTTTTTCTCGTATCTTCTGCCATCTTAAGTCAAATTATGTTGTAACCAAAAGATTCTTAAAAACAAATTATTTGAGTTCATTTTTGTCATCTATTTCAACTTTAAAACAATTATATGAATATTGTTGTAAATGATGATGTCTCTATTTAATTATCTGAAGGATATATGCTCTGTACTTTACTTGGATATATATATATATATATATATATATATATATATATATATATATATATATATATATATATATATATGCAAGAGAATTTTAGAGCTTTTTTTTTCTTCTTTAAAAACTGATGTAATATTACCATACTTATATTATTTATTTATATTTTAGACAATTTATTTTTTCAACAAAATAAAAGCTATATAATACTAATAATATGTGTTTGAAAAAGATTCAGCTAGCTTTTAAAATTCTTTATTATTAGCTAAAAGGTTGTTTGACTATATTTAGTATTTAGTAAACAAAATTATTTTAAGTATTGTTTTAGCTTTCTCACTATTTTATTATCTTTTTATCCTTAAAATATTAATTAAATTTTATTCTTTTCTTTTCAAAAATTAGGATTCTATTATTAATTTTTACACGTTTTTCTATCTTAGAATAAATATTTAATGCACAAAATTAAAACTGAAAAATTTAATTAAAATAATTCATCTTTAAAAATTACAAGGAAAAAAGAAATTAAAATTATCAAAAATATTTTTCCGATAAAGTTAGGTTAAATTTATGATCATATTTATTTGTGTAATTTTATATTTATTAATTAACTATAGTACAAATTTCCATTATTAGGTAACTCTTTTTTTTTTTCATGTAATTTTAAGCTTTCAATTTTTCTATTGCTAAACATAAACATAAAGACAACTAATTTCATTTTGAACTCGAAAAACTCATCATTGCCTAAAATTTATTCATCTTTTTCATTTATTAATCTAACATGATACACTACCATATTTTCATGAAAAGACCTAATTAATTCCTTTGATATATGTTCCGTTACAATAAACATACCAGCATTTTCACATGTGACATTTGTATCGTGTTTCACAAATTGGCTTCAGTGACACAAACATGTATACACAGATAATCTATTTAAAACATTAAAAGTTTTTGTTCATACATAGATCAAAATCTAAGGTTGTGCACTGTATCCATGGATCAGGAGGAGCAAGATAAAGCTTTGCCCATTGCAAATGTGGGTAGAATCATGAAGCAAAACCTTCCTCCAAGTGCAAAGATCTCCAAGGAAGGGAAGCAACTAATGCAAGAGTGTGTTACAGAGTTCATAAGTTTTGTGACTGCTGAAGCATCTGACAAGTGTCACAAGGAGAATCGCAAAACCGTTAATGGGGATGACATCTGTTGGGCTCTAAGTTCCTTAGGGTTTGACAACTATGCTGAGGCCATAGCAATGTACTTGCATAAATACAGACAAGCAGAAAGGGAGAAAATCATTCACAACAACAAAAAATATGAAGGATCAGCAGCAAAATCTCTCAACCAAACTCAACTCATCCTTGCTCCTCCTCCTCCACCACCACCATCACTCTCTAGGGTTACTCATCACAAGGTTCAAAACCCTCCCACCACAGATCAATCCTAGTTTCTGTGCTTTTCTGAAGATCGACCAAGGATCACAAGAACAACCCTTCTAATTTTGTTCGATATTGTGAGGTAATTTTGCAACCTGCTCAAATAAGAGGACTTCCCCTTCTACCTACTTCAAACACTGTATTGATCAGCTTCTGTAATGTTGTATATGAATTATATGGGTGTTGATTAAGTTATGAATAGTAGCTCTAAATTTTCTACCATAATCATTAATAAAAGTGATCTGATTTAGCATGTGTTGTTGACGATGAAACGGGGCAAGACCCGTTTGCAGAAGGTGTTTACTTCCAAATGAAATCTTTCGGCTGATTATTATTTGCCATGAGGTTTTGTTAACAGAAGATTTCTTACATTCAATAAGAGTTAAGTCGAATTTTTTGTTGAATATGTAGGGTTGATGAATTTAGTTTCTAGCTAGATCCAGCTTATGTTCCTGGCTGTTATTAGTTAATTATACCAGTTAACATTTTCATTCATTTGAAAACGTAAATGTTTTACAAGTGATCTTATATGAAACAAAGGATTAATCAGTAACTGAGTTTCTGACAAACCAATAATAGAATCTGGTAATGGTAATGACAAACTAACATCTAACACATTCTCCAAACTTTGCTAGGTTTTGAAATGATTCAAAGGACAAGTACGTGTACTCAGTTCATAAATGAAATTCTTCTTAGCATTTTGGAACTTCAAAACTTCACTTTCTAGTTAAGGAATTAATCCATCCATGATATATACTTTCAATCCATATCATTTGTTCCAGAATTAATACAACCTTTCTGGTGGTGATTGATGTTAATTTATTTAGAACATTGTTTAACCTTAGCAAAATCTCAACATTTCCTTTCTACGTCTGCAATATGAAGTGAATAAAAAAAAGTTTATCAGTTCAACTAGATATGCTTGTGATTGATATCCCCAACTTCTCCTTAACTGATATTACACATCATGAATTGTTAAATATGCCACTATAAGGATTTAACTGCAGGAGAAACACAAATGCAAGTAAAACTTAGGCAGTAACAGTAAAAAGGCTATGTATAAAATAATCCAAGACATACATGTACTAGGTTTTGATTTTCTAACCCTAGAACCGGGACCACTATCTCGTTGCTTTACATGTGCATAATTAACCGTGAAAATCGAATCATATCTCAGGCATGCCTGCATTCTTATATATTTCAAATGAACTGTTAGGACATTGTCCCATTAAAGTTGACAGCAAATTCCTTCTCATTTTAACTTCTGTCAGAATTAGGGTTTATGAGATTTTCACCCAAGCGCTCGGGACCACTTCTCAACTATACTTTACCTTATTGGATTAAACTCTTTCTCTTTCTCTATTTCCTCACATTTCCTCACAGACACACACAAAATAAACTTCACCACTGAGAGAAACATGTTTCCCGTCTGAGAAAGGCAAAACTAACAGCAGAGGGAGATGGTGGTGTTAACTTTTTACAATGGGCGTTTTATATTAATGGCTATAAACCGCAAAACCAAAGAGATTACATAGCAGTTTTAGAATTAACATTGTGAAGGTTCAGAAACCGCAAAACTTTTTGCACTATCCATACCAATGCAATGATGTAGTTGACCATTTTACTTTGAAAAGAGTAAATGAATACATACCACCAGTGGTGGAACAGTAAGATATGGGTTGATTTCTTGATAGAATAAGTGCATAGATTAATAGAGTTTGTAAGCGGTTATGAATGAGGGGATGATTTGCACAATTGAACACTTTGAAATGAACAGTGTTCCCATGGGCTCCGACCACGAAATTGCGGCATCGAGATCCATAACCTTGCTGCATAGCATTCCTTTTGAGGGAGTGGGGACTGACACTTATCAACCATTATGGCAAACACCGTCAGATGTGCCTTTTTTTCAGGATCATGGGGGTTCTAGTCCATGTAATTAACTTGCAGAACCTCAACAACACAAAAACCTAACCTTAAATTACTTATTATAATAATCTTAATAATATTATTCCATGGATTTTAATGAATGCCTGTGGCAGTGGTACCACCACTGTTCCATGCAGGAACTCTCAAAAGTTATATTGTTAAAAAGCTTTAACATCACTGCAAATATATGAATCTGAGATATGAATTTTATGGTTACAACTTACTTCACACCAGAACTTGTTAATTAGTTCTTCACCAAAATTTCAAGCTGAAAGCTTCTGCAATGTCCGAATTATGCTTTGTGAAGAGGTCAATGAGCTATCAGTATATTCATCACTAATATGGTATTCCAAGCATTCTGAATGTCCCTTCTCTTATATGAGAAAAACCAATTGTTGACGAGTCTCTTTTCACGTTATGATAATTGTTCATGTTCTGTTAATTGGATTTTTATCATGAACATCTTTGTTTACTTCGTGGAACAGCCAGCTAGAATCCACGAGAAACTGAAATTCATCAACCATTTTTCAACCCTTCTCTTTGAAAAAGTAAGACTTCTGACATCAGAGAAACCAGTGTGATCATTGTCACATGGTATATGTTTAAACGTTCAGTACTATTTGCACATGATATATATATATATATATGAATTCGGTTATTAAGTTGGTCATAACTTTAAATAGCAAGTGAGATCTGAAAAAAGAAAAGGTTCTAATTATATCTTAAGCTTTGATGTATATAGTAGACGCGAGAAAAGAAGTATCTTTCAGTTGCTATCTTGACATTAACTTGAATCTATCAGAGTTTGAGGCTTGACATAAGTTCCAAAAGAAATATGTTGCAGTTCCAAAAGAAGTTAACTCTAAAACAACTCTAAAACAACTGTATTGCAGAAAAGATAGATGAAAATCTTATCATGAGGAAGAAACTATATTTTAAAGTCAAATCAAATCAAATCAAACATTCCTTCCATCAAGATATAGAACTTAAACTATGTTTAATCAGATGTTAATTCAAATATAATTTCATCATTTAATATATCCTCAAAATAGGAAGTTGAATTGCATTAAATCCAAGACAAACTACTCAGCGGAAACCACCATAATTAGAAAGATGAACAGCAGGGTTTAACAATCGAAAAAGGGGGCTGGCAGAAAATCAATGATATGAACACAGAAAATAAAAGGAAAATACGATTGAGAACTGCTTATCTCTTCAGCAACTACTGATACCATTTACTGTTTAAGCCAACTGTGAAGACAAATCTCCAACTGTGAAGAAGAACTGTGCACATTTGTCAATAAAAAACCTAGTTTGGTAATCATGATTTTTGGTCGGTGACTTTTCTTCAGCAAATCTTCATGCGGCTGGTTTTCATCAAATTTTATGCTGAATCATCGGATTCTAATTAGATTTGTTTCTCGCAAAGGATAGAGCACTGAAACTGTGCAAATGATCGAAGAAGATTAAATAAGATGTGAAAAATGAGATCTAGTTAAGCCTCTTCCGAGGGTAAACTATCCAGTTAAAGTTAAAAGAAAGAGATTACTTACAGTAAGAGAAGATTAAATGTAATCAAAGGAAAATGCAATAATTATATATTAAGTTCAATATAATAAATAATAATTTTCAAATATATATATTATATTTATAACTAAAAGTAGGGATAGAATCAAGATTTGGCACACCGGTGCAAAATAATACTTTTATGTTACTTTGAAAACCACGTGGTTAGAAAGAAACAATGTAAAAATGAAAATATTTCACCTAGGTTAATCATTTAATGTAAAAAGAAACTATGTATGTTTATCATTATCAAACTTAAAAATATAGCTTTTTTTATGTCTGAATATAAACCAATGTGTAAAAACATTTTGTTTTCATGTTAGACAAGGTTTCACCTAATGTATAAAAAAAGAAATACAAGATTGTTTAGTCTTTTAATCCAAGAAGCCGAGTAAAAATAACATTTCACATAAGTTCTTGAATAACCAAGACAAAGTTTTATTATTTTTAAGGTTTAATATTATTCTTTTGATCCCTGTTTTTTTCTAAAAATACGAAGTTGGTCTTCTAATTTTTTAGTCTTAATTTGCTCTTGATTTTTGAAAAATTAATGTAATTTGGTATTTTTCATTAAATTTTTTAAAACTAATCAAGAATTTTTCATCAAAATTGAAATTGTTAATGAGAATGATTTACTTTGTTGGTGTCACTACAAAAAACTAATGGAATCATCATCGTAATTTTACCGACAAATATGTTTTAGTCGATAAATTTGAATTACCGACGAATTTTCATATTTTAAATACCGACGAAAAAATTCATCGGTAACACAGATTTCATTTATCGATAAAAAAATCCATCGGTAAAATCTATTAATAATTTAAATATTTTTTATCGATGTATTTTTTGACAGATAAATCTGTCGATAAAAGAAACGAGAAATTTTCTACCCAAATTTATATTACCAACGGAATTTTCCATCGGTAAAACTCGTCGATACTTACTTAACTTAAAATCCGCCGATAATTTAAATTTTTTTATCGACAAATTTTTCAATGGATAAATCCGTCAGTAGAAAAACGTGAAATTTTTTGTCCAAAGGTCACCTTAAGAGGCTGGGCCAACAGTAAAAAAAAGGAAAAAGGAAGAAGAAAAGAAGAAGAAGAAGAAGGAGAAGAAGAAGAAGACAAAGGAGACAAAGGAGACAAAGGAGAAAAAGAAGGAGAAGAAGAAGAAGAAAAAGGAGACAAAGGAGACAAAGGAGAAAAAAGGAGAAGAAGAAGAAGAAGGAAGGAAGGAAGGAAAATGAGGAGATGTCGTGGAGGCGTAGCGGTGATGAGGTGGTAGTGACGACGGCGATGGCAACGATTACGACGACGGTGGCGGTGGCAGTGATGATTTACCAAGGAGTGAAGCATATACTGGAAGAAAAACGAATTGAAAGATAAATCGTAAAAGGAAAAAAAGAAAGAGGGAGGAGGAAGAAGATGAACCAGTGCGCGTTATTTATCCAAGGATTTCTTGGTAGTTACCGATGAATTTTGTAATCAGTAATTATCAATGAATTTTTCAGTCAGTAATTACCGACAGATTTTTCGATCGGTAATTACCACCAGATTTTACGGAGAAATTTTTCTGTCGGTAATTATAGACGGATTTTACCAACAAATTTTTTCGTTGATAATTACCGACGAAACATGATTTCTACGGTAAATTTTTACTGACAAGAATTTTACCAATAAATTTTAGACTGTCAGTAATCCGTCGATAATTCTTATTTAGAAACGAATTTTGGCTAATACTAACGAATTTTGACCGTCAATGATATTAGTTTTTCTTGTAATAATCTTAATGTCAATTTTGATAAAAAATCATTGATTTGCTTCAAAAAAATATAATGAAAAAAACCAAATTGCATCAAATTTTCAAAATCAATACCAAATTGAGACTAGAGGACCAATTTTATATTTTTTTACGAAAAGAAAACCAAAAGAGTAATTAAACTTTTTTTAAAATATAGTATTTATTTATCATGTTTTTAATCTTATAGACATATTGATAAAATTCTTATGTTACTCATTAAATTTGTTATTTCTAGAAAATATCATATGTGACATTTAATAAGAAAATTTAGAATATTTGAGTATTGATAGAGGTGACACTTTTACGTTATATTATATATATATATATATA
>Ga0214543_1011217_pt1 | contig 12718 bp, 8 predicted proteins | sample CNSS2metaG_FD_160094 | JGI IMG/M metagenome (GOLD analysis project Ga0214543, IMG submission 160094) | Root nodule microbial communities from cowpea collected in UCLA plant growth center, Los Angeles, California, USA - CNSS2 | ecosystem: Host-associated > Plants > Roots > Nodule | place: USA...
GAGGAGAGGGTCTATATCCAAAAGATTCAGTGACCATTACCATGTAGAGGGTCACGATTTGACAAACCATATTCTTTTTGTACTTTGATTTTTTGAAAAGGATAATAGACCAATATCGAGGAGAGAGTCTATATCTAAAGGATTGGATGACCATTACCATGTAGAGGGTCCCGATCCGAAAATCAATGACCATTGCCTCACAGATGGCCTCGATGTGACATAAGAAAACAATGACCATTGCCTCGCAGAGGGTCTTGATGTACAGAGATCAATGACCATTGCCTCGTAGAGGGCCTCGATGTGACATAAGAAATCAATGACCATTGCCTCGCAGAGGGTCTTGATGTAAAGAGATCGATGACCATTGCCTCGCAAAGGGCCTCGATGTGACATAAGAAATCAATGACCATTGCCTTGCAAAGGGTCTTGATGTAAAGAGATTGATGACCATTGCCTCGCATAGGGCCTCGATGTGACATAAGAAATCAATGACCATTGCTTTGCAGAGGGTCTTGATGTAAAGAGATCAATGACCATTGCCTCGCACAAGGCCTCGATGTGACATAAGAAATCAATGACCATTGCCTCGCAAAGGGTCTTGATGTAAAGAGATTGATGACCATTGCCTCACAGATGGCCTCGATGTGACATAAGAAAATAATGACCATTGCCTCGCAGAGGGCCTCGATGTGACATAAGAAATCAATGACCAGTGCCTCGTAAAGGGTCTTGATGTAAAGAGATCGATGATCATTACCTCGCAGAGGGCCTCGATGTGACATAAGAAATCAATGACCATTGCCTCGCAAAGGGTCTTGATGTAAAGAGATTGATGACCATTGCCTCACAGAGGGCCTCAATGTGACATAAGAAATCAATGACCAGTGCCTCGCAGAGGGTCTTGATGTAAAGAGACCGATGACCATTGCCTCGCAGAGGGCCTCAATGTGACATAAGAAATCAATGACCATTGCCTCGCAAAGGGTCTTGATGTAAAGAGATTGATGACCATTGCCTCGCAGAGGGCCTCAATGTGACATAAGAAATCAATGACCGTTGCCTCGTAGAGGGTCTTGATGTAAAAAGATCGATGACCATTGCCTCATAGAGGGCCTCGATATGACATAAGAAATCAATGACCATTGTTTTGTAGAGGGTCTTGATGTAAAGAGATCGATGACCATTGCCTCGTAGAGGGCCTCGATGTGACATAAGAAATCAATGACCAGTGCCTCGCAGAGGATCTTGATGTAAAGAAATCGATGACCATTGCTTCACAAAGGGTCTTGATCTAAAAAAGGAGAACCTGAATTTTGCTTTTGAACTGTCGACAAACACCAAGTGAATGCCTAACGGTTTTGAGACTCAAACAAAAAATATCGTTGCTAACTTTTTCTTTTTTTTTTTTTTGTAAATGATTTTTAATGATTTTGTGGAGTATGATGAATGATTTGATGATGCATGAAATGTTATGATTTTCTTTTTGGAACTATATGATATGCTTACATGGATGCGTGAATGCATGAGTGGAATTTGTTATATTTTTCACTTTTTCATTTCTTCATAAATCTAAGAAATGTTGGAGGAGTTATTCATATGCACACGTTATGAATCATTGATGATGTATGACATGCTATGATTTTCTTTTTAAACTTAGACGATGATGCATGCATGGATGTGTGGATGCATGGATGCATGAGTGAATTTTGCTTTATTAAAAAAGATGAATTACTCATGTATGCATGACTTGGTATGATGTCTGAATTTTTCTTTTTTGCATTTTTTTGAAAACAATATTCGAATCGATTCCCATTTCATTGTTATTTCTAATTCATGGAGTCATTCTACTTTGATTTTTTTTTTTTACTTTTCTAAATCATTTCCTTGGTCTAATCAATTTACTAACAAACACTTTTTTAATCATTTCTTTGAAACACTATTTGAATGACATGCATGAAATTGCCAAGGGCTTGAAAAGGTTTGGATGAGGTGATGAAGATTAACTAGGGAGTTGCCCCAATTTGAATTGGTCTCGGGGCACAAAATGTGTTTGGGCTTTCCCTAGTTACTGACGGTGTGAAGAAAATGATGGGGATTTAAAAAAAATTGCCCCTGGTGTGAGAGCCAAGGATGGTCTTCGGGTGCAAAAGCGTGTTTGATTTTTCCCAAATGAGGAGATTAAAAAATGATAGGGGCTTCACAAGTTGCCCCCAATGTGATCACAATCTTCAATATAAATAAATGCCCCAATTCAAAATGAATGATGAGAATATATGAATCACAAACAAAGTGACTGCCCCAATTTGGGTTTGGGATTAATAAAGATGGACTATGTTAAGGTTGGTCAAGGTTTAGGCTTAGAGCGGAGGATACTGTAGGAGCAAAGATGAAGTTTCATGAAGAATGAATTGAAAGGAGACAACCCAAATTTAACCAGATTTCTTGATTGCTTGTGCTGAATTTGGAGCTTTGAAAACATGTAAACCAAACATAAATTGCCCCAATGTTTAAAAGAAAATATCTGAACACACTTTTTCAATCCCTTTTTTTTATATTTTTTTTAGAACAAACCTGTTAGAAAATCAAAATTTTCCTCCAAATTAAAACCTTCGAAAGATAACAACCAATCTTTGATTTGTGTGGACTTTATTAGGCTTGTATCATGGCCAAGGTTAGGGGTATGGCTATAAATGATAGTAAAGGTCCAAAAAGTGATATACACATACAATTATTCCAAATATAAAAAAAATAAAAAAACACATACCAAAAAAAAAAATGAGAAAAAAAAATATGAAGAAAAACCACATCAATTTTGCACATCCAAATAAATGGTCTGACTCTCTAGCATCACCACTGGAGCCGCCACCTGTCGCAACCGAAATCGCGATGAGACGACGAACAAAAAAAAATTGTAAAAACAGGGTTTGGAGTCGCCACCATAGTTATTATAGGAAACTATGGAAAACCATGAAAAGAGAGCAAGGTCTGCGAAAAACCAGATTTTGGGTCCGGGAGTCGGTTACGCGTGGGGAAGGTATTAGCACCCCCACAACGTCCGTCCTAAGACGATACCTTTAATTAAATGTGCAACAGTTATGTGGTTTTTCAAAATATTTATTTTTCCCAAAAAATAATATAAAAGGGTGTACAAAAGAAACAAAAATAATTTTTTATCTTTTAGGGCCCGACGAGGATTAATCTTCGCTCATACGTATCTCCATGTGAATGGAGAATCAGGATTACGTAGTTCTTACTGAAAAACTATTTGAAAAATTATTTGAAAAATGATTTAATTTGTTTTATAATTTTGAATTTTTTTTTATTTATATTTTAGTAAAATTGGTGTCACGCAACGCGAGCGGTCGGATAAACACTTGAAATAAATTCTTTTTTTCTAATCTTTTATTTTTTTTCTTAATCATTTATAAATTTTTAATATATTTTTTTAAAGTTATATTAAAGTACTTGTGGATGTCATTGTGACGTGAGAACCCGAATAGATATAAAATAATAAATAAAGAAATTTTTTTTTTATTTTTAGATCATTTGTATATATTTTTAGAAAAAACAAAAGTCTAAATTGGATATCATGCGACGCGAGTGGTCGGGCAAACAATAAAGAAAGGGAAAAAAATTCTTTATGATTAAAAAAAGAATGATAATTGAAAAAAAACTAAATTAAAGAAATGAAAGAATGGAGAGTGACGTAGCTTAAAAAAGTTCCGATATCTCCTCACCTTTTCTCTTTTCTTTTTTTGTTTGCATCCTTTTCTAATATTTTTGTGTTTATTTTTTCAATAGAGATAAAGATGAGAGGTGTCTATGTGAGTGGTAATAAAATATTAAAAAAAAAATTATATATCAAATCACTCCATCTAAATATTCAAATTATTTTATTTTTACTTTTACATAAAAATAATTCTTATTTAAACTTATAATATTTTAAAAATATTAAAAAATATAAATATAAATTGACAATTGTCACATTAAATATTTAAAAATTACAAGTGTCACTTTACATTTAAAATTTTAATATTTAAAAAAATTATAAATTTAAATAGGAATTGTTTTATGTAAAAATGTAAAAAATATAATTTAAATATTTTGGTGGAATAATTTGATACATAAATATTGAAAAAATATTTTAACATGTTTACATAAGTTACATAAGTTTTGTAATAGACTCTAATAGAATCATTATTATGATTCTTAGACTATAATTTGAAAAATATAATACGAAACATTTTATTATGAATATTTTTAATTGAAATTGCAGACATGTTTAAGTTATACACAAATCAAAGAAATATTTACAAAAATAGTTCTTAATATATATAATATATATATTTCAGATTGGTACTCCAAGGAATAGCTTAGTAGCTAAGAATGGGAAGTAGAATTTGGCAATCGTTATCACATGAGAAAAGATAATATTATAAGTTGCGGAATCTGAGTCGAAAGCACACAGAGAAAAGACGATAAGAATAATGTTGAAATTCTGGAAGCTTTATTCAGTGACCCAGACAAGTAAAAACAAAACGCTTCCAATGGCACGTCCTTTTAAAACCAACAACAAAAATCACAATCACACCACAGGGAAAGAGTGAGAGAAAGAAAGCTTAAGAAACGAAGGAGATGCAACGGTTCAGCAACACAGTGATCGGATTCTTGAACTTCTTCACTCTGTTGGCATCAATACCCATAATCGGAGCAGGTCTATGGATGGCAAGGAGCAACACAAGTTGTGAGAATTTTTTCCAAACGCCACTGTTGGTGATAGGGTTTGTGGTGCTTGTGATTTCCCTCGCCGGTTTCGTAGGGGCGTGCTTCCATGTGGCATGGGCATTGTGGGTGTACTTGCTCATCATGGTGTTGCTCATTAGTGCCCTTTTTGGTTTGACCATATTTGGGTTCGTTGTGACTGAGCAGGGTGGGGGAGTGGAAGTGCCTGGTAGGGCTTACAAGGAGTACCATCTTCAACGCTATTCGCCATGGTTCAGGAATCGGATCCAGGATCCTCAGTATTGGAGCACCATTAGAAGCTGCATTTTGGGCTCCAAGACATGTTCCAAGCTTGCCCTTTGGACCCCTCTTGATTACATGCAGAGGGATATGTCCCCCATTCAGGTTTGCAAAATAATTAGGGTTAATTATTTTTTGTCTCAGAAGTTTGATTCAAAATCGGAATTCGTCATGTTCGAAACTTGATATATTTTAATTTTTAAACTTTAAAAATAATGAATGTAATCCTTTCAACCCAATGATTTTAATTTTTTTAATCTGTCGAACGAGTTTCATGTTAATATTGAGGGTTGTTTACATCCTTTGACACATTCTCGGTTCAATATCTAGTAAATATGTTCGATATCATAAAAAATATTAACAAAATTGGATTAAAAAGACTATACATTATTCATTTTTAAAGTTTAAAAATAAAAATTTATCAAAGTTTTCGACATAGACGAATTCTAATTTTGGATACCTAACCCAAATAAATATTATGAATTCACCAAAATCTATTGTTTTTACTATATTTAATAGTCGCACGTTGTTAGAAATCGATACATATGTTTATATATGTAGGTTGTTTAAAGTAATTTAAGTTGGTTTTCACTCGTGACAACCAATTTCATGTTATTCTCTTCTTTTACTCTTATGATGATAATGAATGATAAGGAGATATATACTTTCTTGAAAAAAAAAATTTGATATGACACTATATTCTATTAAAAACCCTAAAAATTCAGTTATTATTTATTACTCTCGTTTTATTAAGTGAAGGGAATATGTATACTAAGAAGAAAGAACGTGAAGATGTGAGATTTTAATTAAACCTCTTGAATGTTCGAATTGTTTTGTTTTTAAATGTCTTCTTTTTGGTGTTTGCTCACAACATTATCTCTTTTCCACAAAAGAGATTCCCCATTGAATCTTTATCGCTTGCATCAAATTCGGAGAAATCGGGCATTATATACTCATCATAAAAGAATAGAAAAAGTATACCCCCTCTATTTTAAAATACTATATTTTACACTGAACATTGATTCACATGCTCAATGGCATATTAAATGTTTTTTATTCCATTTTTTTTTTCTGTCTATCAAATTTCCAACCTTCAATAGTTACAAGCAATTTATTTACGAAAACAAGACACTTTAATCTTTCTTTTTATGCTAACTTACTTGTTTCTTAATATTTTTAGTCTATGTAAAGACTTGAACATCAATAATTCTAGAACGAAGAAAGTACTAATTAAAAAATTATTTAAATAATATAATAATACAAGCTCTTTTAGTTTTCAATCCACTAAAAAGAAATATTAAAAGCAATATCAATTAAAAGATTGTTATTTTGGAAATGATTTCACCAAAAATTGAACTTGTTATAAATTTGTTCATATTCCAAACTGATGTCCCTAAGAATATATAAATCAAGAAAAGTAATTAAAATCATGTACTCAAACACAGTTTTTGGAAGAGTTTGTTTTGAAAAAAAGAAAAACTATATATTAAATAAAAGGTAACTCTGACAATTTTATTTTACGATTCTCAATAAAACTTAACTGACAAAAAGTGTATGCGAAAAGGACTATGTTCGGAAATGTATTTCTAGCATTTCTTGCAGAATAATATTGCAATGAATTTTTTTTCTTGTTTGCTGGTCACTAATCAAACTAATTAACAGAAACTTCAGTAGAAATCAAAAAAAAAACAGAAACTAATACTTATTAGGACACCCGTACTTTGACAGCCAACAAATATATTATTTTATCTTTTGATTTTTTTTCTTTTTACAAATATAAAAAAAAAAGTTAATTTTTTCAATAATTAAAATACCTTAAGTTGTCAAGTGATGTAGTAGTGTAAAATAAAATGAACAAACTTTGGACAACTAAATTTTAATAAACTTTTTTTATAATTTAAGGTATTAATCTTTTGAGTGATTTTCTATTTTTAATTTTTTTATATTTTAAATTATTTAAAAGATGATATATCAGAAAAAGTTGTGAAAAATTTAGTTGTTAAAAAATATTTTTTTAAACTTATTATTATTGTTTAACAATGCAGTCCGGGTGTTGCAAGCCACCAACGTCGTGCAGTTACAACGAGGAAAGCGTTACAGTGACGCAAGATCCAGATTGCTACCGTTGGAACAACGCTCCGACACTGCTATGTTACGATTGCGAGTCTTGCATGGGTGGTGTGCTGGAAAACATGAGAAGGGACTGGCACAACATCTCTGTTCTTAACGTTGTCGTTCTTGTTTTTCTCATAGGGATTTATTCCATTGCCTGTTGTGCTTTCAGAAACGCAAGAAGAGCTCAAACTGATTATCCTCACGGTCACAACCGCATGACCAAAGTTAAACCCAGATGGGATTACTATTGGTGAGTCCATTGCACTTTTTAATTCTTCTGTTTATATTAGCTATTTAGAAAAACCTTCTAATATAATAATAATGAAAAATTATTCATGAACATGTTTGTTTGTTGGAAATGTTAATGTTCCAGCTTTTTGTACATGTGACACCCACATGAACATGCCCAGATCTACCTTTTGACTGCAAACTAATGGTTTTGGTGTCTGGTTTTTGTTGCAGTTGGAGATGGTGGTATAACAAGAAGGAGGAGCTTTTTTGAATTTATGCATGCAATAACCATCACTGTGTTCTTGATTACTCAAAAAGGGAGGACAATTTTCTGCTTTCTCAGTAAATGCCCTATGTTTTTACATCATCACAATATTGTACAAATCCTGTTGCTTTTTCTCAAAAAGATTATAACAGATCTCTGCCTTTCCACTTTACTTTAATTTACACATTTGCTTTTTAATTTTTCAGCACCTGTCAATAACTAATTTCCTCTAATGAATAACTGTGTTTTACAACATTTTTCTCTCTCGTTAATTAGTAACCTGTTCTGCATTTGACATTTTTTTTTATTCCCTTCAAATATTGTTTCTTAATTTAATTTTGATGTTAACACTATCAGAAAAAACGTATCTAAATAACTACTAGTGTCGGTATACGATATTAAAACTATGGACTCTAATTTGTTACAAACCTAACTAGCATCAGTTTGGCCAATGTTAAGTCATTAATAATTTAAATTAAAATAAATGTCGGCTTGGCTGACACTAAATCGTTTTTATTTTAAAAATTTTGTGTTGGCTTGGCCCCACTAATGAGAGTAACTTGAAAAAATAAAATTATACAATACCTTTATGTTCAAAATGAAAAAAAATAAGTGAAAATTATAATGAATAAGAAGATGAGTGTGGATAAAAAAGATGAGTATGAATGAAGGTGATGAGAAAAAGAATGTGGATGAAGGAGAAGAAAAAAAAAATTAAATAAAAGATATGTGTTATGAAAAAGAGGAGTCTGGACGAAGGAGATGAATATGTGGATGAAGGAGATCAGAATGAAAATATGATTCTGAGGGGATTTATTAATTTGAACGAAGAATATGAGTGGGTCGGATTTATATAAACTGAGAGAAAAAAATTATGAGTAACGAGATTTTTCATCTTTAAATTAAAAATAATCTACGGTCCATGTTTAATACGAAGAACACACAAATTTAAAGTATATAACTTAGCGTCAACTAAGATTACACTAACTTAAATAAATATAAATACTAAAAATAAATTAAATAAATATAAATACTAAAAATAAATGAGGTTATCATTCACTAAATTCACATTATCTTAATTCTTTGTATACTTTTATAATTAACATCCATTATGCATATGCTAAATAAATAAAATATTAAAAACAAATAAGACCAGTGTACTAAACCGACACTAACCTTATTTATTTTAGTTTTTCATTTATATTTAGTTTCAACTTAGTGATAATAACTTAAATAAATATAATATTAAAGTTAAATAAGTTTAGCATTTATTAAATTGATATTGACCTTATTTATTTGGATAATGATAGAATGTCTCACTTATTTTTGACCAAATTTTTACCCGCCTACGTGGCATGGGTTATTTTATTATTTTTAAATCATACGGTAATTGGAGGCGGCGTCTTAGGTATTTTTTCGTCATGTGTACGCGCGGTGAATTGGGGAAACATTTTAAAAAAATATAGTGCGTTGGTTCAGTTTTCCCTCGTCCTTCTCCTTCCCCGCAACGTTCTTCTTCGACCAGGTTACACAAACACATAGGTATTTGTTCCCAAAAAGTTTTTTCTTCCCCAAAAGGCTATTCTTCCATAAAGGTTGTTGTTGTGGGTAGCAGTCGAAGCGGATAACGGACTTCTCGAGAGTGGTTCGGGTTGTTAGAGGCAGCGGGTTCGGCGAAAACTAGTGGGTACCGTTCGGTGCATTGCTTGGGCGCACTCTTGGTGGCGTAGTTCTTGGTTCATTAAAGGCCATTCACACAAGGAAATTTTCCCGATAGGTTATCATCCAAAACCCCTGTTTGAAGACGGTTAGTTCCGAAATGGTTATTGGTTGAATGTATGGCTTTGATTCCATTGTAGAATGATTTTTCTTCACTTGAAGTCATTGTTTAATTTGCGAATGTGGTTGAAGATTGTGTATGTGGTTTAATGTGGTTTTCTTTTACTTCGTTGCTTCTACATTATTGATTTGTGGTTGAACAGTTTAGCATCTTCTGCCATGAGAATTCATAACTGCAGTGAAACCCCAAAAACAATCCAACACCAAAGCATGCATTTAAAATAAGTGAACTGCATACTCCAGAATCAGACAAAAAATATTAAGGTAGAAAATCTTTAGCTTACTTTCTTAGGCTACGGAAGAGAAGAAAGAATTTGGGCCTCATCAACAGTGCCCAATATAGTAGGAAGATCTATAGCCGAAAAGATAAGAGATTGTTGGATTTGTGAAGTAATTTTTGATTCCCATCATAACAGATTGTTGGATTTGTGAAATAATTTTTGATTCCTTGATTTGTGAAGTGTATTTTTGTTGAATTTCGTTTGTTGTGATTCCTTATTGTATTATTATTAAATTTTTATAGGTTGTTAATGAATCATGGCTGGAAAGAGTAGAAAAGAGAAAGTTGTAGAAGAGGAACGAGTGAGTGTTTTCAAATGATGTTTTTCATGCAAAATTTCAAATTGTGATATGAATAGTTAATAATGTAGTGTCTTTTTTATTTTCATTGAAAGGTACGATTAATTAATTTTGTGCACACAAAATATATTGTTCAAATGAATAATTTGTTGACCGATGCACACCGTTCACGGATTAGAGAGACACCTTTCAAATAGTGTTTGGAGTTGGAGAGATCTTTAGATATTTGTACTCCTTTAATTCAGCAAATGGTTTGTCGATGGGATTCATGTGAACAATCTTTTCGTGTCTGGCAGCATTTTGTGCCCTTTGGTGTTGTTGATGTATGTATGAGTTTGGGGTTGAGTGTACTTGGGGAGGAGGTTGAGTTTGATGGTTATGGTTGTGGTTGTGTTGGTTCATTATTTAGTGGTGAAAGTATAACAATTAAAGATATTGTTAAACTAATTAGTTATACAATAGGCACTGAGCAGGATGATGTTAATAGTGTTTCCCGCTTGTATATATTATTGTGTTTTGTTGTCTTGTACTTTCCGAGAAATTCAAAATCAATATGTAATATGCCATTTAGGATATTAGACAATCTTGATAGTTTGGTGAACTATAATTGGGCTGGGGCAGTTCATAAATTTTTGGTTAATGGACTGAGTCGTGCTCATTTGGTGGATTGCAAGCAAAAAAATCAACATTAAATCTTCAAAGCGTTTATGACTTAGTTATGCTTTTAGAAATAATCTAACAATATTTGCATATATAACAGATAATCAGAAGTAATAATATACACATTTGTTTCCTTGTTCTTACAAACATAGATATTATAATTAGTGTAAATAATATTCCATCCATTTGATTTTATCTAGAGAGATTTGTTATTATGGTTTATTTATAAGTTAATTTAATGCTAAGAATTCTGATGGTCTATCAGACTGAGTATCGCAAGACTTGTTAAAGGCATTGGATGGTCTAATGAACGCCTCATCTTCCACAAAAATCATGTTAGATCGTTTAGATAACTTTTACGTATTCAAATAAATAAAACACTTAAATTATTTGCCATCATCAAAACTCATAGATTGTGTACTATTACTACACCATTTAGTGGGACATATAGGATTAGACCTTGTGTGATCTCAATAGTTAACTTGTAGATCTTCTTATCATCTTTAAATACATATATATATGAATAACATTCTACATTTACATGGATATTAACACTGTATACCTAACCAACCAACAAGATGTTAGATGATTCTAATCTATATAAAGTTTTTACATACTTAATTCAATGATATGTAATATATATTATCATCAAAACACTAAACAATAGATAATCCATTATGTTTATAACTATATTAGATGGTCTAAACCTTAACATTGACTTTTGCTAAGATTAAATGTCTTTAGTTCAGACAAATTTTGTTTCCTTTAATTTGAAATCTTCCAAATTATAAATATTGACTGAGTTCTAGTTATGGGTAAATGTTTTCAGAGTAAAAGTGTATTATTTTTAGTAAAATAATGAAGGCAACTTATTTTGTACCATATTCTTTTAAACAATCCTAGTATGGCATTTCTACTATTGTTATATGTACTTTTGCTTTACTTCAATCGTTTATTTTGTTTAGTATTTTCTGTATTATAAAAGGAAAGAACATCAAATTTTTCTAAGAAGAATTCTTAAAAGCATAGGAACAAATTTTTCGAAGAACAATGTAGAAGAAGTGTTTACTGTTTTAAGAAAAAAAAATATCAAAGTCACGTTTGAAGTGAATTTGTAATATTAGTCCAACATCTCATGTCAAATTAATTGAAACGGGACAAATGAAATAAAGGTTTAGTCTTTGAAGAATTTTTAAATTAAAACTAAGGAACAACTTTTTATCCTTTAAATAATATTTATGAAAAAAATTACTCACAACATTTTTAAGATTCAAAAGATTGGATGAACAATTCTTTATATTTTTCACCATTAAAGAAACTTGATTGTTTTTATCCCAATTCTATATTTATATTTTATAAAAAAATAAAAATATATATATATATATATATATATATATATATATATATATATATATATCAAAATTATTGCTAATATTAGTAGAAAAAAATAATACAAAATAGACAAAGGAAAATGAATTTTTATGGTTGGAATTGTTTCTACGATAGCTTAATTATTTATAAGAATGTAGAAAGTAAATTGTCTAATGAAGGTTCAATGTTGGAACGTTTGATGATGAATAACCATCATATATATTTTGGATTTCCTTTTTGCAAGAATGAATTGTATGAATCTCTGGATAGATGTAAACAAAATATGTTTAGCTCGCATAACGTAGAAGATGGTTTATTCATTTCCAAAATTGTATTTGTTCCTTTTTCTTCATCTTCATTTCAGTGTGACTTGTAATTCACTATGTACAAGTGTTTCATTATTCATTGTCTTAAATTAGCTTTAAGTTCACACCATTTTCTTTAAAATTAAAAGTATAATTGTTTAATTACATCTTTTTTAGTGTGTTGTCACTGCAAAATTTATTTCATATTCCCAAAAACACATCAACAAGACACAATATAGAAAAAATAACGTCATCATAAACCTAGCGGTGGATCAAAAGTAAAATAACATTAACAAAAATGGTCATGACATAGGATTGTTATTCATGTATT
>Ga0214543_1011225_pt1 | contig 12704 bp, 6 predicted proteins | sample CNSS2metaG_FD_160094 | JGI IMG/M metagenome (GOLD analysis project Ga0214543, IMG submission 160094) | Root nodule microbial communities from cowpea collected in UCLA plant growth center, Los Angeles, California, USA - CNSS2 | ecosystem: Host-associated > Plants > Roots > Nodule | place: USA...
TACACATATAAACAAGTCAAGAGTTTTATCAAAATAATTACTATGGTTCAAGAAAAATTAAGAGTCTCTACTCGAACACTACAATGAAAATGTGTTGAATCATGAATAGACAGGAAGCGTCTTTATTATGGACGCTTTATTCTGTCCCCACTTATATGAAAGGTCAAGCTGATACAATAGGCATTGCAATCCGAAGAATTTTACTCGGAGAAATAGAGGGAACATGTATCACACGTGTAAAATAAGAGAAAATACCACATGAATATTCTACCATAATAGGTATTGAAGTATCAGTACATGAAATTTTCATGAATTTGAAAAAAATTGTATTGAAAAGTAATATGTATGGAACACAGGACGCGTGGATTTCTTTCAAAGGTCCTAGATATATATATATATATATATATATATATATATATATATATATATATATATATATATATATATATATGAAGGTATTTTTCTGAATTAAAGTTTAGCGGGTACGAATATCAACAGGTACAGATACTATGATACCCGTACCTGCCCCGTTAATATGCGGGTATCAAAAATATTCGTACCTGCGGGTAGCAGGTATCCATTTTTAATATTTGTTTCCTACCTGTTACGGGTTTTATCCGCGAATATTCGCGGGTACGGATTTTTTTGACATCCCTAGTTGTCACTACCCACCCACACCCTCCTTACCCTTTTTTTTTCTTTCACATTTGCCATTTGCTAAATTTCAGAAGTAAAATGAGTAATTTCCTAAATCATTTGTTTCCACCAAAAAAAAAATTATGTGTTATAAAAATGACATGGACAATCATATTTTAAAAACTAAATTTTTTGGACAATTTTTTTTTACAATTTAAAATGTCATCTTCTAAATAATTTTTAAATATAAAAAAAGATAAAAGAAATAAAAAATCAATTAAAAGATATTATCTTATTATATTGTAAGAAAAAGTTATTAAAAAAATATTTTCTAAATAGTATATAAATGTGCATTGGGAATCAAAAGATACATACTCCACTAATTAGGTAAACACAAAAATGCTAAGATTTAATTCCAATCTATTCAGAAATGACAAGGTATAGCACTAGTTTGCATTAATTTTTGTTGGTGTAGCATAAATGACAAGGTTGTGCATCTCACACACACTCGGTGTCTGAATAACTTTTGAACTCTCCTCACTTACCTTTAGATAACTGCCTCGTGATTTCAGGTTCCATGTTGCTCCCCCACCTTCTTTCATCATCACTCATCTAAGTGTTTCTCCTTAACTTAACACTTCATGGTTTCAAACAAACGCCTATGGAGATGATGCATACTCTTCTGAAGAAAATCTTTTTATGGTCAAAAAAACTTCTTATAATAATCTATTCACCGCTCAATATGTGACATAAAGAGAGAACTTCTTTCATACAAGATATAATATTTTAAATACCTTATGTTATTTCACTGTTGATAGTGAGTCTTGTTGTAATTGTTGTAACACTAGATTGATTGAGATGTTGAATTTAGCTGTGATACTTCATTTTAAACCTTATAAATTATTGGTTAAATAAAGATAGAAATATAACAATTAATTAACAAATGAAAATACAATTTTTCATAAAGAACTATCGAGATGAAGTTTTATGTGATATATAGTTTCCATGCGAACTTATCGTATTGTTTTCCTTGAATATATTAGTAAAAAATAATTTAATTTTTATATTTTATATATTTATACTTTTGTTATACTTGTATAGATGAAAGAGTTAATATCATAAAACTTATTCCTTATCATCTCATCCATTTAATAATCATGTATAAGAGTTCATTTTGTATAAGTTGATGAGATTAAATCCAAATGATTGTAGAATAGTCTTTGAATAATTTTCAAATAAAATGACTTTAATTAAATATTCATATTCCTTTAGTTATATACTTTTACTTTCAAGTGTAGATAGTGTTCAATCTCTGTCAATGAAGGGAGATTAGCCTTTAATGCATAGGAATAAAGCTATGACATCACGACAAAATAAAAGAATCAAAATAAAAACAGATTAAAATGTAAAAGAAAAAGAAATCCTAAGAGATTATCTAAAATATTATAAAATAACATCTTCAAATATTCTTTACATTTCTAAAGATTATTTTAACTTTTATTAATTAGTTTTGAAAACTTTAAATTAAAACAAAATTCAGCATTAAAAAAATTAATACTTTTTAGTAGGGGAGCTTCTTGGAGGTAGGTAGGGTAGCCATAGCCACCCCAAACTTTGATTTTTGTATATTATATATATTAGGTATTTTTAATTTTTTTAAATTATATTATTATATATTAGAAATTAATAGAAGTTAAATTATATATTTTTATTTATTATATAAAGTATAATATTTAATGTTAATAAATAACAAAAATATTTATAAAGGTGTTTCTTATTTTCTTTTTCATTGTATTTTTTAGTTTTTAACAAATTATACTTATCTCACATAATCATATATTTTCTTTTTGTTTCAAAAAAAAAAAATTGATACAAACTCATTATTTTTGTTTTCATTTCTTAGCAAACCACACAAAAATCATCATTTAATAGTATATTAAAGAGAAACAGAAATGAGATATCAATGAGTGAAGATGCTAAGTTTGATCCAACAAGGAATTTAATAAAATTTGCTCTAAAACACAATAGAACCGTGCACCTACTCGGAGTTTCTCAGAAGCCTAACCCAAACACGGTGACGAACTCCTACTCCACGTTCCATTCACTCTATCGAACTAACATAGCAGATTGCTCAGATTTCACCATCCCATAATTCCTCAACAGTTTTGTAGGCACCACAAGTTTCATGGACGAATGTGGTACCCCTCAGTAATCTTGCCTGCAACAACAACCACCACTGTCATAAAACTTGAAAATGCTTCCATCAAAGTGAATTTCAGATCAAAGTGGCATACTTATTAATTGACAAATTCCAACTATCATGCTTGCAAAAATATAGGGAAAAAAAACTACAAAGAGATCAGGGTTTGGTAGATTGATCAGATATAAACTCTTGTATATATTTCACTACATGGAAAAAAAAAAATTCTAATCAAACAGTTACCTTGTGTTTGGATGAAGTATTTCAACAATGCTGAGAAATTAAAATACATTGTATTTAAATTGTTTGCAATTAAATTCCCTTCATTTTCTACATAACTTGTTTGGATAAAAAAATAAAAATACCTTACATTTCAATTTCTTGTTTGGATAAAATAATTGAATTTCTTGTGAGATAAAATTTCATTTTATCAATATTTATTTTAGGCTTTATTATGTTTTGAGTTCATAGTAAATTTGGAAACAGGTCGGTAGGGTCGTTGGGCCTGCATGACACGTCTGGGTCGTCAGGCCCGCCCGACACCTCTAGGTCGTCTGGCCGCCAAACCCGTGTGGGTCGGGCTCGCCCGTCCTGCTTGGGCCAAACCCGTGAAGAAAAAATATCTCTTTTGTTTAATAATTAACATTATTTTTTTTTTATCTCATGAGTCTTATATTCATGTTTTATAAATATGAGAGAAAAAATATTGAACTATATATTCTTTCATAACCACCTTTAATTTAGACTTGATTATCATATATTTTTCTTTTAGTAACTCTTAATTTTTTATTTTTTATTAAATTATGATAAATTATATTTTAATCTTAAACTTAAAGAGAAAATAGGTATATTGATGAAGAATAAAATAATATATTTATTTTTCAATAGTGATAAAAAGAAAACTATTCGTGACGATGAAAACATGATTCAACTTATTTACATATTTCAAAGCATGATACAAATAATCATAATTTTCAATTAGAAGAACCCTTTTTTAAAGTTCAACGAATTACAGGTGAGAAGTTTCATATTAATTGTTTGGAAGAGTTCATATTTACATTGAAAAAGAAATAGTTAAAAGTTCTAGTTCTGGTTCAATTGATGAGTTCAAAAATGTGAAGGAACCAGGACAATCTTTTATATATGGGTGATTTCTTTTGTAGTTACAATTATACTAAACTATGTATTCATTTTTATTGTGTTAGTGACAATAATTAAATATATAAAGTTTAAGTATATTATTTTGGCTTCTCCAAAATTATTGGTCAAGATTCGCTACTGACTTTTTCCTATTTTCTTTTTTCTTAAAGTCACATTTTATTATATTTTATTATATGAAAAATATTTGTAAAGAATGAGTGACATCTAACAAGAATAATTATTTGTAAAAAACACAATTTTAAGAATAAATTATAAGTTAAACTTAAAAGTTATAAAATATGAAATTTAAGGTGTTTTTTATAATTATATTATTGATGCAAAAATATTGATGATTTTTTTAAAGATTATTCTCCATTAAGATATATAATTACTCAACTGTAATTGAATCTCTTTTCCAAACTATACTTTTCATCTATAAAACACAAATTCAAAATCTTACGAAATTGAATTAAATTCAATTGTACTTATACCGGCAACTTGGTTGATAGATTCTCTTTTCACAAGATAATATTATAGTGAATTATATATGTGTTTGTCTTAATAGCTTATTGGATTTTTTTTATAAACTTTATTTTGTTTTAGTTAGCAAAGTACTTTAAATTAGGTAATATTGTTTTTTACAAAAATAAAAAAAATTTATTTAAGGTAAACCAGAAAAATTTATTAATCGCACAAATTTGTAATTATTATATAGTATATGCTTATATCTTAGTAACATTTTTCTTATAAGATTAAAAACTGGGATATATTTACAAATTTTATTAATGACTCTTCCTACACCGGTTTTGTAACTATAGCGTGAATATTTTATGTTAGAAAATTCACTTAAAAAGTGTTGTCAACATTCACTCATTCATCAAAAGAGAAATAAATTGTTGTGACTAATTAAGTCAAATATAAATTAAAGAAGGGTCTTATCTAGGGTGAAAATTTGAAAAGCTAATAATATGTAATAATATGTGTTATCCTTTCTTTGGGGTGGGTTGGTGAACCAACTCAGTTAACCACGAATTCAATCCGGGTAAGTCAGATTCTTGGTGGGCCGGATCAAAAATTAATCTGTATTAAAATTTGTAAAAAATATTCAACCCAACCTGATCCAAACCCATGATGGACTGAGTTGACCCATGGGATCTGACCCAATTTGATAACTCTATATTATACGTGGTATAATAGCTCTGTTTTTTACACTAGTGTATATTGTTGAGACATGGATATCTAGCATGTAAGATTGCATACTTGTAGTGATCCCTTAGTCGATTATGAATCACTCAAATAGCATATTAGTAACAAAGTTTATACCTAACTCATTATCACAAAACTAACTTATAAGTATAAGATGAGGACTATTTTCGTTTTATATTATGTAAATTAACTTTATTTTTTTAGACATATGTTGTCTCCAATATTTTCTTAAAATTATACATTAATGATTTCTATATATAAGGGTGCAACCTTTCACAAAGAATACCATAGTCATATACCTAGCATTAGCAAAAATATCTAGTAGAAATTCAAATGGCTGAGAAATATGACATTATATCCAAGGACACAATAAAGCCATCTTCCCCAACCCCTAATCATCTTCACCACTTCAAACTCTCCTTCCTCGACCAATTGGCTCCTTCATTCCGTGTTCCAATTCTCCTCTTTTACTCTGCCTCTGATGTTAGAACCTTTGCCACTGACCTCACTGCACTCTCACAAAAGTTGAAAACTTCTCTGTCACAAGTCCTCACTCTCTATTACCCATTTTGTGGAAGACTCAGAGACTCTTCAATCATCGAGTGCAACGACGAGGGTGTTCTTTTCATCCACTCTAAACTCCCCATTGAGCTCTCAAACATTCTCAAAAACCCTCAACTTCACACCCTCTATGAACTTCTCCCATGTCCTCCTTACAACCTTGAACCACAACAAAGTGACACGTCGGGGATCATGGCAGTTCAGTTGAACCAATTCAAGTGTGGGGGCATAGCACTTGGCGTGTGCTTCTCACACAAGATTGCTGATGCTTCAACTGCAGCATCGTTTCTCAACGCTTGGGCTGCAACATCACGTGGACACGGCACTAACAACCTCGTTCCGCCTCCTTTGGAACAGACAAGCCTGCTTTTCCCACCGAGGAACATATCTGTCGACTTGACAAGTGGCTTGGTCGGCCAAGAAAAAACCGTGACAAAGAGACTCATGTTTAGTGGCAGCAGTATTTCTAGATTGAGACAAACCATCGCGTGCCCCGGTTTCAATCCCTCACGCGTTGAAGCCGTGACGACGCTGCTATGGAAATCATCACTTGAAGCAGCAAAAGAAAGTTTAGACTCTGGGGAAGAAAAAATTGTGGCTTCTGCAGTATCCCACACTGTGAACATTCGCAGCAGAATGGTTCCATCTTTGTCGAAGCATTCGGTTGGAAACATTTGGCAATACGCTTTGTCTTCGTTGGTGGAAGCGGAGGGGGTAGTGGGGTTGCGTGATTTGGCAGAGAGAATGAGAGAAACGATAGGAAAAGTTGATGGAGATTACATAAAGAAACTTCAGAGTGATGAGTTTGTTGAAGTAGTTCAGACTATAGAAGAAGCAAGAAGAGTGGTTGCAGAAAAGGGTATTGAAGGTTATGGGTTTACCAGTTGGGTAGGGTTTGAGTTCTATGAAGTTGATTTTGGATGGGGAAAGCCAAGTTATGCTACCACCATTGCTGTGCCCATAAAAAATTTTGGAATTTTGATGAGCACAAAGGATGGAGATGGCATAGAAGCATGGCTTACCTTGACCGAACGTGAAATGGCTCGGCTTGAGTACAATGCAGAACTTCTGAACTTTGCTTCGTTTGATTCTTAGATAATGTTGTTTGATATATTGCACGTAATTAAGGTTATCTTAAATAATGCAGAACTCACTGGTGTGGGTCATTAGAGTGTGATTCATGTTTCTAGTCTCTAGTATAGCTATAAGTATTAGAATAATGGGAATCAGCATGGTTTATTGCCTAAGTGTGTTTTTTTCTTCCTATATTATATAGTAAAATGTTGATAAAGTTGATGTTGTGACCACTTTAAAGGGAATGATAATTGTATAGAGTACTCAAGGACTTGCACCGCACTTACTAAACAAAGTACTCATATACACTCAAAATATTGAGAAATACTTAACATACATCTTGAAGGACTTATGGATACATATAGAGAGGACATACAAGTGGTTGTGATATAATGACCCTACTAAAAGATAAAAAGTATTCACATTACAATCTAAAATAATAATATTTTTATTTAATTTTTAAACATAAAATTCTAACATACATTATTATACTGTTGAAAAGGTTGTCAACTATGTGTATTTTTTTTTAAGGAATATTTTTCGTACGAGGTCAAAGTATATCCTGTAAAGTCTCCTAAATAATTCCAAAGATCCACAGACTCGACTTCAAAGGGAACTTGTCTTTTGGTCACGAACAAAAAAGGGGGCAGATGCCTGCAAAAGACACTATGATGCCAAAGTCAATAAGAGGTATTAGGGAATCAATGTTAGAGAAAAACGTAATTATGTATTTCGTAAGATGCGCCTTTTATACTAGGGTCATGGGCCATACCTGGTTGGACTTTGGTTTAATTAACCTAACTACTTGTTAATCAGAATGAGTTAATTAACCTCAAATTTATCTTCTTTGAGTGGTGATTATACTGGCGTATTTTCATAGTTCGAGCACATGTCGTCCTACAAGCCTGACACGTACTTGCCTGGGTCAAGTACGTTAAAGGGTACTTTGACCATGTAGTCCCACCAAGCCCCCAAGTCATGTACTCTGGGGTTATCCTACCCATGTATAGTAAGCAACCCCTAGTCTTCACATGTTTATATGTTAAAGATTGTGAGGTAGCAGTCATGTGCGTCTATATGCTGACTTCTCGATTTATGGTACCTCAACTTATGGTGTTTGGCTTATGGTGCCCAGCTTATGGTGTTTTTTGCAAAGAAAATTTACATTTCTTTGGTTGTATGGTCCTACTAAGCCTCCCAACCTCGAGGAGCATAAGCGACGAAGAGGTTTAATGCAACCTCTGAGTTCTAGTGGTCATGTTTGTTGACTTTTTGGCTTAACAACATATACATTTTTTACTAAGGAGTAATTCCCGATATAGTGTCTCTTAAGAGGGAAAGTAGTGTGGATAGTGTATGCCATGAACACAACAAAAGCAATGTTTGATCCTTATCATCAATCTACATATCAATGTTCTCCAAATTGAGAGGATTAATTTTCTTTCAAGTTTATTCTAGAATCATGTAGTTGTCTTCTCCTACAAAACTTGCCTCAACACCTTATCGTCAAGGCTCAAAACAATCACACTGTGAGCCTTCTACAACAACCACTACAAGAATTCAAGGAGTTAGAGTCGAAATATTAGTGTCGGCTTTATCTTGCACACTACTAAAGTCAAAAGTAACGACGACTAAGAGACACAAAATAAAATGCTAAGCTTAGTTTGGGTTGTGCGACTCTAGATAATCACCCTTAGCATCCCTTAAGGGATGCTAGTTACGCAATACTAAAAGAAAAACGTATTACAAAAAAAATAAAAATTTCAGAGCAATGGTCAAGGGACACAATTATATTTTAGACTAGCGTCGCTCGAGGGACGCTTTGATCTTATTTTCTAAAAGTAATGGAGAAATATAGATTAAGTCGCAATCGATAATGTCAGTTAGCCGACGCAAGTTAGTAAAAATAAAAAAATAAAAAATAATTTTGCGAAAGATGGCTTGGAATAAGGTAAAAAAATATTATTATTAGAGGATAAAGTGGGTTGACCGACGCTTTTATATTATTTTTAATGGAAAAAACTAGATTAAGATATTAGGGAGGGCTGAGGGACGCAATTAGTAGTGTCAGCTAGACGACACAAGTTAATAAAAATAAAAAAAAAAGAAAAAATAATTTTGCAGAAATGACTTGGCCTAAGTTAAAAAAAAAAAATTAGTTTTTAGAAGAGAGAGTGGGTTGGCCGACACTTAAAGAAGTAGGTGGAAAGTTGACATAAATTTTAACTTTACCAAATTTTAACTCTATTTTTTTCGATCTCGCGCGCAGAGTCTTTTTCTCTCTATTTTCATTTTGCTTCATCTCCTTTCTCATTTTCAATCCCTCCATCCACAAATTTTTAGTCTCTTCTTCAATTGGCGCTCAAAGAAGAACCACTTCGACCCTCGTGAGTGGTGGTTACTGAAGAGCGGCGGGATCGACCTTGAAAATGTGGTAGATTTGTCGACTATTGGGCCCGGAAGATGCGATGGGTTCATATTCGTGTTCTCTTCGGTGTTTCGTTAGTGTTGAAGGAGGTGGGTAGTGGGCCCTAAAGGGAGATGGTGACTTCGATATTCAACTCTTATATATATATATATATATATATATATATAATTTATTGGTTATTCTATTAATATTTGTTTTTCCACATTTGGAAATATGAAACATGTTTGAATGTTTGAAGTACGTTTGCTACATGAGATGCCTAAAAAGTTAACGATGTACTCATATAATTCCTAGTAGTTTAATGAATCTATTTTATTTTACTGGTATTTGGCCAAGCTATAAGTTGTTGGTAATTTGATTTTTGAATGGGGTATTCTGCGAATGTATGTGCATAATGGCTATGAATATGTGCAGGAATGCTTATTGCTTAAACAAATATCAGAACCATTCACAAACCAGTCTCTTTGTCAGCATCATAAACCACTTAGGTGAGTCACCCACTTTCCTTCTCTTCGCTCCTTTCTTTCACTACCTTTTTCGAATCCACATTCTTTCAAATATCTTTGCTAATTATATGAATCTCAGAATCTCCTTTGGATTTTTGAATCTGAATCCTGAATATCCTCCTCTAATCAATTTTGATAGCAATTTTGTTATATAGTAGTTGGCCTTTAGTTCAAGAAAACAATTTTCGCAACTATAGAGTTCTTTATTTATTTATTTATTTATTATCATTTTGTTGAGGGATGAAATGACAAATTTGTGGTGGGGAGTGAATTGGCTAGACCTTAGGGTCATTGTTCGATTTATGCAATATATTATTACATTTGTGCTTTAATCTTGATTAACGATATTATGTTTGAATATGAAACTGGCTGAACTGGATTTAAGTCAAATGTGTTTAACCACCTTTTGAATTTGGGGAAAGTAAGGTTTCGAAAAATTTTGATTTTCACTTCAAGATATTTTTGGTGCTATAAAAGATACTCTTTTTGTTGAAGATGTTGTTAGCTTGCATCCTATAATCTTTATTTTTGAAAGAAGGGTTATGTTTTTGTAATTACTGCTCTTCTGAGTCTCTATTATGAGAGACCTTGAAGTGGGCAAGAGCTAAATTTTTGACTATCAAGACTCTTTCGAACTTGCAGCTACAGTAGATTACTTGTTTCTTTATGAGCAAATGGTTTTTAATGAGATATGAAGTAAATGTTGCTTAAGATTTAAGGGAAAGAATGTACTTATCATTAATACTTTGTTTTGATCACTAATACTTTGTAGAGCTGAGTGACCATGACTTCAACTTCCTCAACTTCATTTTCCAGTTTTATAGTTAGTAGGATTTTTTGTATGATGAACATTGTAAACAAATTATGACTTGAACTTTGTACACTTTGGTGCATTATCCACCTACTTAGGTTTTATAAACTTATGTGTATCCTAATTTGATATCTATGACTCAATGAAGGATGAATGTATTTCAATTAACTATTAATTCCAATTGGAATGACTTCTGGATGGATAACTAAGATTATATTGATTCTGTAATTGTGATCATGTTTGCAGGTAAAATTTGGGTTGAGAACAAAACAAATTGGACAAGTCGTGAGTAGATATAGTAGCTTCGTCCAACCCTCGCTATTTGTGTCAACCAACCCACGCACCATTTAATAATTTAAATTTTTAAGCGTCCTCTAGCCCACGCATTCAAAATAATTATTATATACAATTAGCGTCAACTAGCCCACACATAATTTAATATAAAACGTCACCTAACCCACACACTAAACGACCATTTTAAATTATTATTTGCTATTATCGTCGTATGGCCCACACTAATAGCATCCCTTGGCCAACGCTAAGCTCATTTAATCACACAAGTTTGTGTCATCGGGATGACGTTATTACATTGCAATTTGTATCTGTTGGTCGACATATCTAAATTAGCCTCCATGATTTTTTCGTGGTTAGCTTTTCGACACTAAACCAACAATAATTATAAATTTGTGTCAGCTTTGGATCGTTAGTGTCGGATTTTGGCCAATGCTATTTGCCTGAATTCTTGCAGCGAACGTTTTCTACTCTTTCTTATTAGTTGTGGATGTGTGAAGCCTAGATTTATCTTCTACAACTTCAAGGAGACCTTGCTGAACCAGAAGAGCACATATCTTTAACCGCGCCAATGCAAAATTGTTAATACTAATGAATTTCTTAGTTGCATACTTTGCGGAAGTCATAAATTGAATTCCACATTCATCGCACCAATTTGTTAGAAAATAGATTACAGATTCACCGTAAAACCTCTACCACACAAAGAGAATTTATAATAGAGAAATCAACAAATTGGAATATAAACAAAGGAACAAGAGTTACACACATAAGAAACATGATTCAATTGAAGTAATAACATAGTTCAACCTATGTCCACGGAAGAATTCACTATATCACAAATATTAAAATTTAACACAATTTCTCTCTCTACAAATCTCTCACTCAAAATATAACTCAAATGTTACAAACTGTCGGTTAGCTTTTGTTGAAACTATAATGTCCTATGTATGAAAGAAATATCATTATAACTGATACATTTGAAATATGCGAAGACTAACAAAAAAAGACACATGAATACTATTTCTCGTTACATAACATACTAACCATAAAGTGATTCCACCAAACTGTCAAGAGCTCAATAGACACTACGAGACTAAACGGTTCACTGAGATCATCACTGCATATCTCCAAAATTTGACCGAGTCAATTCTTCACAATATACTATATTAGTTTATTTGTAATTTTTAATTGATCAGTTAATTAACAATGTGTTGTGAAAGTTTGCGATGAATCGTATGAATTCATTTGATAGATTTTTTATGTCATAGTTATCCGTCTTTTCTTTCTCTTCAAGAGGTGTTTCCTACTAATTGTGGATTTCAAGAGAAAGGGTTTTACATTCATGTTGTAAGAAAAGTTCTCTTTAGCAACGAAACAAAAGTATAATTTTTCTTCTCATTGTCAAAGAATTAATGCTGGAACATTTGTATATATTTTGTTTATTATTCCGGAGAAGTTACGTAAAAGTCTTTTAACTTTTTCTTTAAGCAATGTGTTGTTAAATAAGTTAATAACGACGCAGTCATAAAGTAGTATATATTATTGTAAAGCAGACAACGAGTAGAGCATATAAGTGGACAGGTTTTATATGCTACACAGGTTGTTTCTAGAAATGGTTTTTCTTTGTATAACAATATCCATATCCATTTCATTATTTGCTATCTATTTGTTTTGTATGTAAAATACTTTTCTACTATCATCAAATTTAAAATTACTCATAATATGTTTTTTTTAACTTATATAATAATTATCTTGAGAATCATATGATAGAATACATAAGTGGACAGGTTTTACATGTTACAGGCTGCTTCTAAAGATGTTTTTTTTTTTTTTTTTTTTTTCTTTTTATAA
>Ga0214543_1011234_pt1 | contig 12694 bp, 13 predicted proteins | sample CNSS2metaG_FD_160094 | JGI IMG/M metagenome (GOLD analysis project Ga0214543, IMG submission 160094) | Root nodule microbial communities from cowpea collected in UCLA plant growth center, Los Angeles, California, USA - CNSS2 | ecosystem: Host-associated > Plants > Roots > Nodule | place: USA...
AATAACAAAAAAAAGAAAAAAATTGAAAAAAAAAAAAAAAGGTATGAACGATGATTAAAGCAACCTTTCTGAACAACCAACGTGGTGATTCCGGGAGTGTAAACATTAACACCGCTTGTATTACAGCAGGTGCAGCAGCCACTCCAAGCATCCACCTCCATGTACCTGGAGCCTGAATAAAAAATTAACAAAACTCTGATCACGTTTACTGAAAACAATGTCATATAGAAATTCAACTACACCCAACAGGGATATAATGCAACTAAGATATTATGCAATTCCGTTTATAATATGAGAAAATAAGTTTTGTTTTCACCATGTAAAACAGATCTATACTTTTATAATAAATTTCTTGTAGAATGGTATCTCTTATGCAATATGGCATTAAAAGAAGTAGTAAGTGAAAGAGAAGATTTTGCTGACCTTGGTGAAAGCCAAGTTGATGAGGTAGGAAAGAAATTGTCCACCAGTGATGAGGAAACTGTTGAGAGCTACAAGGGCTCCGCGAACCCTGGTGGGGGAAGTCTCAGAAATGTACAGAGGGGATGCCATGGAAGCCATTCCAACGCCGAGGCCAACAAAAACTCGACCAACGATGAGAATAGCAGGGCTAGTAGCAGCAGCCATGATAACTGACCCAATCAAAAAGAGGGAATCAGCTAAAAGGATTGATTTCCTTCTTCCGAAACGGTCGTTCATCCATCCACCGACTGCAGCACCTATAATTGCACCAGCAATTGCTGTACTCACTATAGCTTCCTGGAATTTTTACTAGTATCAAAATACTGTTTGGACATGATTCCACCATAACAATTAATTTGCACACTCAAGATGAATGCTTTTAATTCAAATCTCAACATTCAAAGAAGACCCTGCACGGTTTCACAAATTTGTACAACTAGCTAGTTCGTTATATATGATAATTTCAAGAACTTGTGCTTCAAACCCAGAAAATGAAGGGAAAATGCGGGGTTATGACCCATGATAATTAACTATGCGAACCTTTGAAAAAATCTAATTTTAGCCGTTTAAAAATTTATATCACGTGCCATGGTTTATGAAATCAGCTAAAACTAATTAACTTTTGGATTGATTAAAAAAACTAGTTAATTTTAATTAAAATTAAGATATTGTATAAGAGAAAAATAATTTTAAAATAAAATATTATCATGAATAATATTATGCCATTATTAATAATAATGAATTGCAAATGTAGGTAAGGTACTTAAAGTAAAAATATATTCTCAAGGATCTCAACTCTTTTCTCCAAAAGTGGGAAAAATAAAGTCACGAACCTTTTTTCCAATTAAAGAGATTTTTTCTTCTATCACGTTTTTTCTTCTTATACGTATTTTTACCTTTAATTTAACCTTCCTCCCAAAAAGGGAAGAAAATAAGACAAAAAACCATGAAGATTTTATTACGTTTTTTACGATATAGACCATCCATTAATTTATGTGCTTCATGAATAAGGCTATCAGCCATGAGACTTCGTAAAGACTTCAATTTTAAATCACTACTTCTTTTACTTTTTGTTTAATCGTGACGTTATTCACGTCTAATTAAATTGAAATCAAATGAAAAATACAATCATGGATCCACGTGCTTTTTTTTTTTTCAACATATTATTTTTTTTTTAATTTCATTATCTTTTGGAACGCATATCCGATGAAAAAACTTACAATCATTTTCAGTGATAAAGATAAAATTAAAAAAAACACAATATCAGTATTAAAAATTTTCTAATAGTATCTCAAACAAAATTTTTCGAAACAAAACATAAAAAATGATATTTTGTAAAATATATGAAAGCAAAAAATATTTAAAAATCAGATTATTTGATACATATAAAACTAAATTTTTTTAAATTCTATGAAGAGAGATCAACCCACCACAATAAATGATCTCGTATTTTGTAACATCAACAGTAATTTAAGAATAAAAAATAGTGAGAAAGTCAAACGTCGTAATAAATTACCGACTAAAAAGTGAGTTCAGTACTGCGTTTCTTGTGAAGTTCGAGGAAATATGCAGAACAGAACAAACTGAGTAATATACCAAAAACGTAAAATCAAACAAAAACCATAACTGACATCAGAAAATACTTTAAGTAACATCAAATCCTTAAAATAAATTCTAAATAAAATTTGTAACTATAACATGAAAAAGGTAATTACGATACCATAATGAAAAAATAAATAAACAAATTTTAAAACCAATGACTTGTCGATCAATATTTTATATTCTATTTTATAGAAAAAACACAATAAAAAAATGAAACAAAATAATTTTGTCTCTTGTAGAAAAATAATGAGAAAATATATGTATTATTTGTTTGTTAGATACCTCCTCCTACCTTTTTCAAAAGTCAATTTTTTGAAACAAAAGTTATTCCTTTTCATTTGTTATACTTTAAATTTCAAAATAATAATTTTTTAATTATATCCTTAATTTATAAAAAGTTATTCCTTTTTTGTTTTCTATTTTTAAATTTCAAATAACATATTTGTTTAATTATATCCTTACTTTAATTAATATAAAATCTATTAATTATATATTAAAATAAAAAATTTGAAAGAAATATTATAGATAATTCATTTTTAATTATATTAAAAAATAATTTAAATTAAAAAAACTTGAACAACTTTTATAGAAAAAAAAAGGTGTAATATAATTGTTTATATTCTGATAACTATCTTTCCTTTTTGTTATCTCTTTTTCCCTCCCTCATCTTTCTTCTCTCCAAACCAAACCCACAATAACTGAATGGATTACAAAATCCTCCAAATCGTGACAAAGGATAGAGGTACAAAACCATATGCGTGTGTTTCTGCGTGCAACTTTGCTTATTGTGACAGAAAAAAAAAATGATGAGAACATTAACTTCCATTAAATAAAAACAGAGGATTCATGTAGGTTGAGTTTAATTGAATGATAAAAACGGTTTTCATTTATATTTCATTGTTTTGACTCTTTGGTGTGATAAGTATCATGCATTCAATTACCTGAAGCCATGTCTTCCTATCCACAGCTTTGAAATCATCCCTAATATACAGAAGAGCACCAGATATGACCCCTGCCAAAACATACACCAACCGATCAATCGCAAACTCGAAACCGAAGACATAAAAGCAATCACTGACACTTGTTTTGAAGAATTTTATTTCAACGAATAATTTACGAGAAGAAACAATTGATCATGAGAAAACTACAGTAGAAAAGAGAGAACAATGTTTGAATTGATTTGATTTATTACCGGTGTCGTAGCCAAAAAGAAGACCACCAATTCCAGCAGAGAAAGCGAGCCGAAGAATGTAGGGATTCTTCCATGAGAGGGAGAGACATTCTCTGAAGGCAGAGACATCAGCCTCTGGTACTCCTCCCTCCATCGCAAACGTTGGTTATGAACAGAGAGAGAGAGAGAGAAAGAGGGAGAGAGAGAGAGAGAGAGAGAGAGAGAGAGAGAGAGAGAGAGAGAGAAAGAACTATGAACAGAGAGAAAGAGCTACAAACAGAGAAAAAGACTGAAAAAAGTGAGAGGGATGAGAATGAGTGAGAGAGGGAAGCACTCTATTTATAGAGAGACCCTGGTTTGGCTTACAGACTCCAACATCACTCTTTTTTCTGTTTTATTTTTTATCGATTTAATTTATCTTTTTAATTAGATGATATTAGATAATTTTATAGATTTATATTTTAATATAATTAATATAATCAATAACATTTATTAATATCTTATCTTCATCACTTCCTTACTTTTCCAGTGTCAGGCTTTTGAAAAACTGTTATTTTTATTTATTTTCATTGACACAATAACTCATTCATCAAATTGAGAAAAATTAATTATATCTTATATGACTACTTTTCTATTAACGCTGACCTATATCATGGAAAAAAAAATTATAAGTAATATGATTTTACTAATAATAAAAAAGGACGACAAACCATTTAATGAGAAACAAGTAAATTTATTACATTTTTTATCAAAATATTAAAAGCTTTTAACCATTCAAAAGACACGGAAGTAATAATGTTTAGAGTTTAATGACAATATAAAATAAAACGTTTTCCTTCAATTACATATCATTAGTGATACGATTATATGAAAATAATCTTTGCAAGAATAGATATTTTTTTATGATGATATAATAATTTTATATTATTTTTTTCATCGACAAAAATATTAGTTACTAGAATTTCTTTCGCTGTATCCGAACCTTCCACCTTATATTAATGTTTTCTTCTGTGACACTTATTATATGCTATGACGATGAAGACAAATAGAAAAAATATTATTGTGTAAATGGTTGTACATTTATTAATACTGTCAGTACATTTTTTTTACTCTCTTTCTTTAATATTAACTTTTCATTTAATATTGGTTTTCTTAATTAGTAATTGGGATTGTCGTAACACCTATTAATTGTTTTATATATCATTAACTATATTAAACATAAGAGTTTAGTTATGATATATTTTTAGTGTGAAAATTTTACATCTAGATTAATCTCATTCAGTTTAAAGTTTTGACTCAATAAGAAATACTTTCTGTTGTCTTTATTACGATCACATCTTGTTTTATAAAAACTATTATTTTTTTTTTCATAAACATTTTATAATTATTTACATGATTTTATATTTATTCTTTATTTATCTATTAATAACTTGTAAGTTGAGATTTGTATATGGATGGTCCTTTAGCGGTCCAATAACAACTCTGATACCATGTTAGAAGATTGATTTTTTAAGTTTAATTCAATCTCATATAATCAACTTATAATATGATATTTACACTCTATTTATATAATATAAAATTGTCCAATTTCTAATCGATGTACGACTTCCAACCTTATCTTATTGCATATTGTAACTCTTGATAATAAAAACTAATTTGGTACATTTTTCATATTTTTAAAAAATTAAATTCAATTATATGGTTTTATTAGTATGTATAAGAACTACCTTATATATTAAGGAGTAGGAAGAGTACGAAAGTGTAATTTTGGTGGATTGTGTAAATCTTTGAAATAGTGCAAAACCAGGCTCGGATTGCCTTGACTAACTGGATATAGCTCAATTTTAAGTGAAACAATATGAAAATATGTGTGCATGTCTTTGATCTTTCTCTCTTTGATTATTATTTGATAAAGAGCTTCAAGAAATGTGTTTTTAGTAATCTTTGTATGGTATTCTTTTGATTTGATATAATCTAAAACTATAATTCTATTTATATTACCGAATGGAATCAATCTTGATGAGTTGCCCAAATTGTTTATGAGTTTATCATCAATTTTGTTTTTCTATACAATTCCCCAATATTTCAATCAATTGTTTATGTGTTTTAATTTGTTGAAAAATGTTGATCTGTCTGGTTGAGTCTCTGATTAATGAAATCAACGTGTTAACTATGTTTTCAATTGGTTGAAAATGCATGTTCCAATAATAATTACATACTGAGTTAGTCATTCTAATTCAATTAAAATTTCTTTTACAAATTTTAAAAGAACTAAAGTTTTTGAAAAGATCAATTCAACCCTCCTTCTTAGCTAATTCCTTCTTTCACTATTTACATATAAGTTTTAGAAACCCTCCATAAGTGTCAAATATTTTTTAAGAAATCCCAGTACAATTTGGTAACTTACAAATTTTTACCTTTTTTTTTCATTTTTCCTCTTTTATCATAATTTCATAATTTTGTAATTCGATCATTCACATATTTTATCTCTTTCACAGCCTATCATGCCTCTCACCCTGTACAAGGAAAAAGAAGCTTTTTTCTCTCTCTTGTTATGCTAATTTGAAGCCCATCCCACTCTTTCTCTTTTAATTCAATCTCATCTCAGTTGACTTTTAAGCTCACATTCTGATTGTGCATGGCGTTGTATGTTTCTACTACTCTCTTTCGATTTTTTGAATTGATTTTCAATTTCACTCTTTCTCATGCCTTAATTGAACTATTTGCATAAATTTTTGTGTTCTCTCACTCTTTCTCATGCCTTAATTGAACTATTTGCATAAATTTTTGTGTTCTCTGAGTGAATGTTCTTGAAGGGATAGAGAGGGAAAGGTGGAGTTGATGAAAGGTAATAATAAAGAGATTTGAAGGTAAAATTTGTGAAAAATTATATATGTGATAATAAAAGAAATATTTTAATAGATGAAATTGTTAAATTATAATTTTACTCTTATAATAATATAAAATAAATTATAATTATTATTGTTATTATTATAATAATGATATTAATAATAATAATTTTTATTATTATTAGCATTAATATTATTATTATTATCAGTATTATTATAATAATAATAACTATTATTATTATTAATTATTATGACTATTACTTATTAAGAAAGTTTAATAATAATAATTATTAATTTTGTTCAATAATTTAAATTTCACAATTAATATTATTAGTACTGGAATTTAAAAAATATAAAAGTTATGGATAAGTAAAAGTATAGGTGCTGAGATGTATTTTCCTCCTCATCTCTTCATCAATGCAATGATGGGTATATTCTATTTGTCTTCAAATCTATTTGCGCAGGTTAAACTCTAAATAACTACAAATGAACACAAGTGTGTTTTTGATTATCGCTTTAGGCAGATTAAAACTGATGGTGGACTGGTGAGTGAGAATTTAGAATTTGAATGTTTTATATTTTGGATGTTCAATTAGGACTCTTTAACTTCGTTCATAATCAGCAAGATATATTATTATATTCAAGTACATACGCATCTAAAACGAACAATATTAAAATATTTTATTACTTTTATTTAAATTGAGCAACTTATTCATTTATCATAATTGAAATAATTAATATAATTTTATTTTTATAATATATTCGTAAAAGAAATATTGGGATTAGCCATGCAAATAGGACGAAAAAAAGATAACAGTTTTTCAATCTCTTTCGGCCTGTGCATATTTCAATATGCTTCGTAAATTAATGGAATGTTTAAAATCCTTATTTATACTATTCTATACTTATACTTCTATCTATATTTCTATACTATTATATATAGAAAGATTAAGGGTTTTAACATATATAATTTTTCTCTAATTTTACCCTTTTAAGTGGTTTTTTTTTAATTTAACTGCTTTTTATTTTAAAATTTGACAATTTTTTTTTAAATTTAATCAATTTTAAAACTAAAATAACTATCTACAATAAAATACTACTTAAAAAATAAACATAATAAAATTAAAAAATATTTATATTTTCTTTTATAACTATAATATAATAATTTTATTATTTTTTGTTATTATAAAAAAAATTAACACACATGTGTTTCAATTTTACCCATTGTTTTAAAATTAACATAATTATTTGACCAATTTTATCCGAAGTGATTATTTTTTAAAATTTAACCACTTTTTTACTTAATTTTTTTTAAGACTAAAATAGTTATTTACAATAAAAATAATTATAAAATAAGTAAAAATTATTTTTATTATAATAATTATTTTAATTTACTTTTATAATTATATTTTTTTTGTCGTAAAAAAAAATGCAACACACATATCCACAGTTTTTTTTTTCAAGTTTACCCTTTATTAAGTAGTCATTTATCAGTTTTTTTCCTTTTAATAATAATTTTTTTTAAAATTGAACCGTTTTTTTCCAAATTTAACCTTTTCTAATATAATAATTTTTTAAACTAAAATATTTATTTTTAATAAAAGATTACATGTAAAATAAATATAAATTATCAACAATAAAATTATTAAAATATTTATATTTATTTATTTTTTATTTTTTAGTATCATAAAAAAATTGAACATACATTAATATGGTATGATTAATATTGATTGGTCCGTTCGTCAAACAAATGAGAAGAAAGATAGATTTAGAAATATATATTACATGAAAAGAAGATATTAGAAAATTTGTTTTATTATTCATTTAATTTAATAGTATTCTAAAATTTAATTTTTTAATCATTTGATATTTCTAAATTATTTTTTATTTATATTTATTTTTTCCGATGTACATAAAATTTATTTTACTTTTTATCCATTTATTTTGTTTTTAATCTAATTTGTTTATAATATTTTTTTAATTCTTAATTTTATCCTTTTATAACTTCTAAATAATTTGTTATTTTATACTACTTTTTTCATTTCTTAATTTTATCTTTTTAAGATTTAGACGGTCATATGAAAAAATATTTCTACAAAAATTATTTTACTCTTTTATCTATTTCATTTCTATTTAATTTGTTTTGAAACTGATTTACCGTAAAAATAGTAATATATTTCAACTCTATCATTTAATATCTAATAAATTATTATTTTAGTTCTTAAATAGAACTATTATTTTCTCAAATCTAAAACTATTATTTTAGCTATTAAATAAAGTATTACTTTCTCAAATTTAAAATTTTTATATCAGTATCCAAAATTTCAATTATCTATAAAGTTAGAATTATTTTGTTAATCTATTTAATCCATGATATGCATTTGTAAAAATTATTCAAATATTTGTTTATTTTTAAAATAAATAAGTAATTATTTTTATAATGTGTGTCCTTATATATCTTTTAATCATTACTAAAAAAATTCTAATTTTTAATATATTTAAAGAATAAATTATAATTAAAATAAAAACTCAATTGTTCTATACTATTTTTTTCATTCCTAATTTTATCCTTATATAATTTTTTTATTACTCGGTCATTTAATAATTTATTAAAGAATAATTTATATTAAAGTATTAATTAATTTTCTATACTATTGTTTTCATTTTTCGTTTTATCCTTTTATGATTTCTAATTACTTGATTATTTAATAAAATTATATTTAGAAAGATATATTTTATTTTTATTTCTTAAATTAATATTATTTAAAAAATAATATATATTTATTAACAATACAAAATATTTATACTACAATACACAAAATTATCTCCTAAATGGATTTTTGTTCATAGTAATAAATAAGTAATTCTTTTAACGTGTGTCCTTATGCACATTTTAACGAGTCTATCTATATATTAATTAGACGAGTATAGAAAAAAACATTAGATGACGCATTTTGCTCATTAATTAAACAAATATAACAAAAATTATTGAACGGATCTTGCAATACACATTAGACCAATATGTTCATGCCCTGATTAGACTAGTATAACATAAAACATTATTGTACCTTTATCTTTATAGATGCATGCATTAAATATTGTTGCATATTTGCTTAACATGGTTCCCGATGAGGCAAATCCTAAGACTCCTTATGAACTACAGATAGGAAGAAAATCCAATTTAAGACGTTTTCATCTTTTGGAGTTGTCCACTAAATATAAGAGTGTATAATCCTCATGAAAAAAATTGTGATACAAGAACTATTAGTAGTTTCTTCATCGACTATCATGCATAGTCTCAAAGATATAATTTCTATTGTCTAAACCATAGTACAAGAATAGTTGAGTCTAGTAATGCTCAATTATTTGAAAAGGACCAATTTAGTAGGCGTGAGAAATCATGAAAGGTTGATATTGTAGAAGCTCATGGTGAATCTTTTTCGCCTAATGTTTCTAGTACGGATGTTGTTCCTCTAGTGTTATTAAATCAAATAATAACAAGAGACAACAAAATGGTATCTAAAACCCACAAGATGAGCATTTGGTTAATGAACAAAAGAAATGTGCAAGTCACTGATGAACAAGTGATAGAAAAGGCACAAGAAATAAAAAGAAGGTCTAAAAGACAAAGAAGACCAACTATTACAAGTAATTTTATTGTGTATTCGCTTGAGCATAAATGTGAATTGAGTATTGATGAGGATCTAGTCTTATTTAAACAAGTCAATGAAAATGACAATTTAGAAAAGTGGTCGAATTTTGTGAAAGAAGAGTTGAAATCAATGGATTACAATAAAGTATGGAATCTAGTGAATGCCTAAAGGTAAAAAAGAATCAGTTATAGATGAGTCTTTAAGACCAAACATGACTCAAAAAATAATGTTGAAAGGTAGGGGTGATCATGGATTGGATTTTTAATGATCCAATCCATATCCATTTTATATCCAAATAACTAGATCAGATTTTCGATCCAAATCCATTTTTTCAGCAGAACTAGTTTGGATTTTTATTAAATCTAGATCCAAATATTTGGATCAAGATTAAATCCAAATCCAAATATTTGGATCAAGTTCAAAATCCAGAATTCATTTTTTATAAAAGAAACCTTAATTGAATTTTCTAAAAAGAACTTGTGTCCTTAGGACCAACATGATCAAATTTGGTAGAATATTGGTTGGGGCCATCTCGACCGAATTTGAGCATGGGACCGACTAGGCTAACTTTTGATCGCTGCCGACTCAGCCAAATTTTGGTCGGGGCCGACTTGGTCGAATTCAGCCGAATTTTGGCTAGGATCGACTCGGTCGAATCGAACAAATTTTGGTCACAACAAACTCAGTTGAATATGTTCAAATTTCAGTCACGTCCGACACGGTAAAATTTGGCCAAATTTCGGGGACGACATGGTCGCATACGACCAAATTTGGGCCAGGGCCGACTCGGCAAAATTTTTAGTCGGGATCGATTTGACTAGATTCGACCAAATTTCAGTCGGGATCGACTTAGCCTAATATGACCAAATTTTTGCCAGAACCAACTTAACTGAGAATGGCCAAATTTGGGCTAGGGCCTACTCAACAAAATTTCGGTCAGGGTTGACTCAACTGAATTCGTCGATTGTGGCCGACTCAACTGAATAAGTCTAAACTTCATTTTGGGTTGACTCGATCGAATATGAATAAATTTATGTCAGGTCGACTCGACCAAATTTAGGTCGGGGCCAACTTGACAGAATTTTGACCGAGGCCAAGGCAACTGAATACGACCAAATTTCGGTCCTAGATGACTTAGTCAAATACGGTCAAATTTCATTTGGGGCAACTCAGCATAAAATGACCAAATTTGGGCCAAGCCAACTCGACCGAATTTCGATCGGGGATAACTCAACTACCAAATTTCGACCACGAACGGCTCCGCCAAATGGGTCGAATTTCGCTTAGGACCGACTCGGCCATATTCCGCCAAATTCGGGTCAAGGCCGACTTTGCCAAATTTTCATCATGGCTAACGCGACTAAATTTGACCGAATTTTGGCCAAAGTTGACTAGGCTTAATATGACCAAATTTTGGTTGTGGCCAACTCAGCCAAATATAACCAAATTTCGTCCGGAGCCGACTTAGCCCAATGTGGTTAAATTTGGGTCGGGGTCGACTTTGCCGAATACAGTCAAATTTGGTTAAGGGTGGATTGGTTCAAATTTTAGCCAGGATCCACTCAACTGAATACGCTGAGTATGAACCAATTTCGTACAAGGCCGACTTTGCTGTATACAACCAAATTTGGGCTAGACCATCTCGACCTAAAGCCCAACCCAATTAAAAATTTATATTGAAAATTTGGATTGAATTTTTTAGATTATCCATTATTGAAAATCTAGATTTAGAGAATGGATATCTAGTCCATAAAATATATAAAATATATATATATTGAAATCCAGATCTAATAAAATGGATTTTAAATGGATTGCATTTTTAGTAAAATGGATCTTAAATGGATTGGATCGGAGCAAAAGTGGATTAGATCAAGAAAATTGGATTTTTTTGCCACCCCTATTGAAAGGTATAAGAATAGATTAGTTGTCAAAGGTTTTTCACTCAAAAAGATGACATTGACTACAAAGAGACATTCTTTCCAAATTCTAAGAAGGACTTAAGATTTTTTTTTGTGGCTTTGGTAGCTCAATACGACTTAGAGCTTTACCAAATGGATGTAAAAACCACCTTTTTAAATGGTGACTTAGAGGAAAACAAATATTGGATATGTGGAGTTAAGGAAATCCACCTTTGGATACATCTGTCTTTTGGTTTAAGGAATCATGTAAAAGTGCAAAACAATTCATAATTGTCACTTCTACTATAGAGGTTGTTCACTTACCGTTGGGGTTGTAACTTTTCTAGCAAGTATACTGGGTCAGTTGTAGTGTAATAAGGTCGTATCCACAAGGATTTGGTAATTAAATCAATAGTCTATAATCTACTCGAGTTTGACAATAAAACAATAATAAAGATTTGGTTTTGGTATGTTAAAATATATTAAAACTAAGTTTGAGAGAAGTGGTGATGATTAAGGTGTTGGGATTGAACTTGGCTTCTTAAGTATACTGCAATGCCTTTAATTATCTATAAATTTTCTTCTTTATTTTAGTGTTTCTAGAAGTACGCTTCACTTGTACATCTAACCTCATGTTTGAGAGTTAGAACCTAAGGGTGTGAGACGCAAAATATCCCTATCCAGGTGGAGGAACCCTCGCATTGAGAACAAGACTCTTTAAATCAACTAAACCCGCATATCCATGTTTGGTATATGCCAAGGGTTAGGAGACCTTGTTGATCTAAACACTAGACCAAATGTCTTTACATCTAGTGCTAATGAGGTATGATGATTGGTCAAATCACCACGAAATTCAATACAAATCAAGTAACCAACACGTAAAACAAGAACAAAATAAATATATATATATATATATATATGTATATATATATATATATGTATATACATATATATATATGTATATATATACATATATATACATATATATATATATATATATATATATATATATATATATATATATATATTTTTTATATTAATTTTTGTTTATATTTTTAT
>Ga0214543_1011235_pt1 | contig 12692 bp, 6 predicted proteins | sample CNSS2metaG_FD_160094 | JGI IMG/M metagenome (GOLD analysis project Ga0214543, IMG submission 160094) | Root nodule microbial communities from cowpea collected in UCLA plant growth center, Los Angeles, California, USA - CNSS2 | ecosystem: Host-associated > Plants > Roots > Nodule | place: USA...
GGTGTTAACTCCAACTTAACGGAGAGGACCAAATTGAACCTCTTTAGAAAATTGGGGTACCAAATTGAACATTCCTAAAGTTCGGGTACCACATTGAACTTTCCGAAAAAGTTTGGGTACCAAATGTATATTTATACCTTTATTTTATTATTTTCAAGATTTTATTATTTTTTTTTTAAATGTGTATCATCTTAAATGCAATTATATCATCGTATAATTCATAATTTTATATAATTTTCAGGACTATTTTACAATTTTTTCTAAATTGTAATTTTAATCTGTACTTTAATTGTCTTCAACTTAAAATATTAATTATTATAATTGATATATTTTAGATGATATATATTATTATTGTTTTGCTTTGTGTGGTTTTATTTATTATATATAAATAAGACAATTACATATATTGTTCGTATATGAATTGTATTACAGTTGTGGTATAATAATAAATTTATAAGACGTAATTAAGTAAATTTTGATTTTTTATTGAATTATAATCTGATCGGATATCATTGTATTAATATAATATAAATTCATTTACTAAATTAGATTGAGATTTTAAATTAGAGCATTTTAAGTGTATATACCATTTATTTTCATTGTCACTCTTCTTAATGTCTAATGTCTGAAAATTATTTTTTGTATGAATATTTTCTATGTGTTATTTAGATTTATTATATTTATTAGTAGAATGGTTTTTAACGTTATTAAAAGTATTTTAAATATCTTAAAATATCAAGATTCGCTTACTAAACATATAATAGTAAATAAATAAATAAAATATTGATTAAATAAAAATCGACCATAAAATAAAATAAAAACTGAACTCTGTTACCATGATAAGTAATAAAATATATTGGATGGAACAAAATGTATTATATTTAAGTATAGCAACCTCGAGATATGAAAACATCAGTATACACACGTGATTTTGTTTGTCCTTACTGATCCCATAAGTCATACATAGCACCAGATTTCTATTATATTATCTACAATAATATTTTAACTATTGACAATTTTTTTTTATAATTTTAGGTAATATTTTTTAAGTGGTTTTTATTTTTTAATTTTTAATATCTTAAAACCACGTAAAAATGTTATATCATGTTATAAAAAAAATAATTAAAATTTAATAATAAAAAATCATTTTCAATTATACTACACAGACCCTAAAATGATATTCGTATTACTTATACTACACTTATACTTATCACTCCTCTAATTATAAATTAAGTTATGATTTGACCATTCTTTACAACCTCTTTGTCTTTTTGTTATATAATTCTTAACTCAAGTATTGGATTGAGAATTTCATCTTATTCTAAAAAAAGAAGGAAAATATGTTGTAGACGCTGCACCCGTTGATAATTCAATTTTAAGGATATTTGGTGTGTTTGGATTACTATTTGAGCACCCCAAAAGTTACTTAAAGAGTATTGAAAGTCACGTTGACTTGATCATTCATTTTTAAGTTTTATGGAGTATTAAAGAAATCTAAATTGTGGTTGCATTCAAAACAATAATTTTTATGTTTTTCAGTAGATGAAATTCCAATTTCATTCAATTAAACTTAACCTTTTTAGTTATAAACCAAACACATTCTTAATCCTTCAAAAATTAACTTTTATATTTATAATATATATATATAAAACAATAAATGAAAATTATCTCTAGAAATTTGTTGAGTGTCAAACTAATACTAATAGTACTCAAAAGAAATTGAAACCATCACAATCCATCTTTTACATATTGGATTTGTATGTACCACAATTGTTATACTTATCAATATTTAAGGTTGTATGTACCACAATTGTTATACTTATCAATATTTAAGGAGTTAATGATTGTGCAGAAAGTATGTTTATATAAAAGATTAAATATGTTTTTAGTTTCTAATTTTAGTGAAAAATTAAAATTTGTTTATCTTTCAAACTTTGATACAATTTAAATTTTAAAAATAAACAAATATAAATATTCAACATTTGATAGATTTTAACTTAAATGTAACATTGAAACACATTGAAACATTGTTTAACACAAAAATAATTGATGTCATTAAATTAGAATGGTTATATTCACTTATTTTTTAATTTTTTGAATAAAAATATATTAAAACTTGAGACATGTAACGATATTTATCTATGATATAAAAGTTAATATCCTCTGTTTTTATTTAGAGGTAGTTGGTAATGTGAAACAAATCAAAATTTGTTACTTTAAATGGGTCTCGTTCAAAACTTGACTATATCCAATACCTTCAATACCTTGTACTTGTTCTAGAACTGAGAGACAAAACCGCCACTAAATAGAAATAGTTTGCCTATGAAGATTTTATTGAAAAATGTAAATAAAGTAAAACCATTTCCATTACAAAAATCCCTTGTTCCTTTTACCTATCGGTTTAATAATGATGACTGCATATTGTGGCGTGTAAGAACATGAGGAATAATTTATTATGATTTTGAATTGTAATGTTTCTCTTATACTATTTCATAATCGGTCATATACGTGTAAGACTGAAAACAGGAAAACAGTTGTAGAAAAAATTCTGAACACAGCATCTTCATTGAAGCAGAAGTGGACTAGAGAAAGGAAGAATTTGAAACTAGTGTTTGCAGTTATGTTAAGCAGCTAAGAGTGGGATCAGAGTGTAACGGTGAAATGTCTAGTTTCTTCACCTCGAGAGAGGGAGAATGTTGAATGTGTAGTCCTGTTGCCATAGTTGACAGTAACAGTATATTCTCCTAAGAAGCCATAAAAGCTATAGGAACCGTGAACATCTGCAACTCCCTCTACACGACCGGTTTTCCACTCTTCAAGGAGTTTGTCCACAACATCACCTGCTGCCAGGTTCTTGAAATTGTTGTCTGTCAGACACATTTGGTAGCACCCATTTGGATGATATGCTGTCCAAAGCATTATCCCATTCACAGAAGGATGTGAGAACCCTTCCCTCAACACTTCCTCCAAATAACTTCCCTACATGTTATCAAAATCACACTTCATTTCAGATTATCATAACCACCTTAAAATTCACATCATCTATGATAACTTACCTGTGAATCTCTATCAATTGTCTTGCTTATATCAACCTCAGTAAGCCAAATGGGAAGTCCAAGTGTTGCCAACTTGTCTAGGATGGCTCTGATGAGAGGAGGATTGGGTATTGTGAAGTGTCCCTCCAAGCCAATTCCATCCATGAAGATGCCATTTTTTTGCAGTTCTCTTACCCGTGAGATATAGGCGTCTACAGTGGAGTTTACATCGCTGCATGTTTCCACAACATTGAAGTCATTCATAAACAGGGTTGATAACGGATCTGATTCATGTGCAGTCTCAAAGAAATGCAATGTTGCATCTGATCCAAGCCTTTGCTCGTAGAAATCAAAATGAAGCATTTCGTTGCTGACGTCCCAGTGTATGAACTCATCTTTGTACTGGCTCATGAGACTTTGTATTCTGGAATTCACTGCAGATTGTAACTGGATGCCAGTGAGGTTAAGAACCCATGGAGGAGTGTATTTAGGGTCTTCCCAGAATATGTTGTGCCCTCTGGCTACGATATTGTTTGTTCGAACAAACTGTAGCATTTGGTCTGAGATGGTGTAATTGACCTTGCCTTCATCAGGTTCTGTGGCGTACCATTTGAGCTCGTTTTCAAAGACTGCAGCATTGAATCGTTTCACAAACCAATTCTGAACCGACACAAGAATTGAGTTTTGTCATGCATTACCTTGTATGCTATGAAATATAGTGTTTAGTGGGGTGCACAAAATATACAAACCTGATAGGGTACGTTGCCAAGAATAGTCTTTGCTATGGCAGATCCAAAAGGGAAGTCTTTTGAGATTTGCTCTATAGAGATGGAAGCTCCTTGCAATCTTCTACCGTTGCTATCTGACACATGAATCGTGACGGCACGCTTTCTTTTCTATATTGAATGCAAGTGGAAAACAAACATTTTATGAGAAAGTCTTGCAACATATATCAGTGTATTTGGTTAATAAAAAACAACTAAGCATTCCGTTATTTTGGTCAAATAATGAAATGTAACTCACAGTGTTGATCATATACTGTTGATTGATTCTCCATTGTTGCTTAGTGAATGGCTGGAGTGATGGGCTAGCAACTTCTATGTTGATGTCTTTACCATCCGCGTTCTGCATAAACAGAATTAAAAGAAACGAACCAAATATAGTAAAACTATCACCGAAGAGTTTTTTTCTGGATAAGAGCAAGCTATTACCTGGAAGAAGATGATGGATAAATTTGAAGGCCAGTTGAGAACAAAACCACCCTTCAGAAAAGACCAGCATCCAAGCTTGGCTGAAACTGTCCCAATGCAATCATACGTCTCTTTCTCTGTTTCCAAGGTAGCCCTTATCATAGCTGAACTTGAACCTTTAACTCTCACCCATGCTGTAACATATTGTCATCCACCCACATCATATCTAACAATTTTACATTCTTACTATTGAAAATGTCAACGTTAAAAAAGTTGTAATTAGAAACTATTGCAGCATAACATCATTAATCCGTTGTAGTCTAGTTGGTCAGGATACTCGGCTCTCACCCGAGAGACCCGGGTTCAAGTCCCGGCAACGGAAAATTATTTTTTTTCACTAAAAACTTCTTTTTTTTTTCTATTAAGCAGAAAATGATGTAATCATAAAGAGAAGAGTGTTAAAAAGACGATAACCAACCGGAGAAAGTGTAAATGGTGGCCTGAGTGAGATTATAGAGAAGGAGTGAAGGCACATAGCTGTTGTTAACAACGTAAGATGAAGCAATCGGAGACTGTTGGTCACTCTTGAGAACTCCTCCTCCATAAAGTGGCTCCCCTGGCTTCTCTTTGCACTGTCACAAATATGAATTAAATTCATAATGTTGAATGGGTTTTGTTCAAAAAATGTAATTACCTCAGTGTAGGCAGTGAAGTCATATAGGGGCCCATCTGCAACGAAGACACGAAACAAAGAATATTGAGAAGAATTTTATGAGTACTTAAAAGTTGGGTTTGAGAATAACAGAGGGAAAATGAGTAGGAAGAAGAACCATATAAAGGAGAAACCAGAGAAGTTGGTATTAGAAGGAAGAAAAGTATAAGGACATAGAAGGGGATATCTTGCATCCTTGGACTTATGAATCGGAAGGGAGAAGAAGAAAAAGGGTTATGAAGTTTGAAGAAAAGAAAGTGAGCATAAATACAAAAGAAATGGGCGTGTTGGAAGTACTGTATGCCCAGAGAACACGGGAGTGTAAGAAAGGAGAGACGACAAAGAGATTGATTGTACTTAGTAGCATTGGGTTGGTGATTTCACAAGGGAACAGGACCTCTGAATAAGTCCCTTCACATGCCATTGTTACGTTAACAAATCATAAATAATTAATTCATCTCACTCTTAATGCTGATATAGTTGTTCACCCTCCTCCTGCATCATTAATTCCCGATTCACCAAACGTTGATTTTTCGCAAAGTTAATTGGTGATGGTAATGGATTTGTATTGCTCATTTAATGTGTCTTTGAATTGCATTTCCATCTTCTTCCTCTACTCGCTCTATTATTCACATTGCTTTTTCGAATATGGATACTGTGCCACTCCATATCCAGTCTTATTATTAATACTATTATTAATGACCATTTCCTTGTTTCAAACTAATGATCTAAAATTTAAACTTTTGAAATCAAGATGAATCGTGATAGTACTGTCTTAAATCGTGAAAAGGTTTAAAATTTTGCGTACTTTTTTAGTCAGACAGACCGTGTCATTTGCACAGGAACAAAATATTAACTCAGAAGTGTGAGAAATGTGTGAGGCGGTCTTGGGTCACATGATCCTTAAACTGATGTGATGACAAATTTTTTTTACAAATAATGTAGCGATAAGTGAATTATGGATGGTTCAGAACTCATGTGAAACATCCTATGAGAGACCAAAAATCACGACCTTTCATCGTTTGGTCTTGGACAGCTGTTCAGGTGCAAAAGGACAATATAACATTATGCGATCGATTAATTAAGGAGTGGAGTTAAACGATGAAGGACACCAATCAATTTCACCTTCTTCTAAACAGAGATGGATGCAGATGGGGAAAAATAGTGTAAACATAATAAGTAACATCATATGTCGAAAAAAGAGATATTTAGTGAAATAGACATGTACAATTTTAAAGTGTCTACCTCATTAGTTTAAAGAGCTAATAGGTTTGTTCGTGTATAATTTTAATGTATTAAATCTTCAATTTGTAAAATATGAATAAAAATAGAAAGTCGAAACATAAATAGATGTAGCAGAATGGAAGGAACTAGTGTTAATCACACAGAACCTGAATTGATTGATGGTTTAAACTAAAGAAACCATTTTTATTAATGTGGAGACTAAAACAGGTTATCTACTTTTGGTATAAGTGGTTGGGTGAATGGAAGTTATGGAAATTAGTTTAGATCACAGTGCATCGACTTGTTCATGACTGAAACTTTTGGTTATGTAAGAAAATTAATAACATTTCTATTACCGAAATGTACAAATCGTATCACCCAAAGATAAGACAATTTTATAATATATAAGTGAATGTAAATTTCACCTTACAAGTTAACTTTTAGGGTTAAATTAGACTTAAAAACCATTCTTTAACATGCTATCAGAGCAATAATTAAAAAGAAAAATTATATTCCATTGAGATTTCTTAAACATATAATTTCATCCGCTATTAGACCATCTATTAATATCTAGTCCTATACACGAGATATAAATATCTCAGCGTGAAATTGAATTAGACTTAAAGTCCACTTATTACACGAATTTGTTTAAAGAGCTAGGCACATAGCTTCACTTGTGACGGAGAAAAGAAGTGGAGCATGAACTTTCCCAGAGAATGGTATTGCTTGGAGTGGGCATTGAATACTCATTAAGTGAAGTATAGGGTTGGCACGTGCTCTTCTCTTTTGGACCATAGGACCAACATTACTTCCCACTATCACCACAATGCACACCTCTTCCCACCCACCCTTTTAAATATCAATATCATGCATTATCATTTGCCATAAAAATAAAGAAAAACCATAAATGTTACTGTTTTAGCCAAAAAAAAATAATAGTTACGATCAGTTAATAGTTAATGCTCTCTGTCATTTCCGATAATTCCTAGTCTCCTTTACCTCCTAAATTGTTATTAGTTACCAGATTCCAAAAACCACCGATTAACTAGAATGTTTTCCTTTAAATGTTTCTCCTTTATTATATGTCTTCTTTTATTATTACAACTACTCAAAGTTATGGACATAATTAGCATTAATTTTACTGTCTCAATCGGTAATGGACTTAGTAATCCAACACCACGATATTAAACCTAACACCGCATAGTCATCTTAACCTTTGCATCAGATATAAAAGTACTTCTTTAAAGCCATTTATAGGCAATTAGAAATTGGAAAAATTGAAAGGAGTCTCAGAAAGCACATGAATATATGTTTGGAAGATGAGTATGTAACTGAAGTATGTTCCCTCTTTGCAGATTGGCATCATCAACCTGTGAAAATGTGTTGATTATTTTGGTAAAAAAGAGAAGAAAGAAATCAATATATTATCGTTTCTCTCTCAGCTGGGTTTCAGCGTGGTATGGGTATGTTCCTTTCGGTTCTGATCACAGCAGGCTCTGCGGTCCACGTATAATGAGTCTAAGGCATTTATCAAATTCACCCTTCTCAATCAAGCAAAGGTCACACCATTCTGTTTTTAAATTTCAATCATATCTCAACTCGCTAACACAATCTCTCTTCAATCCTTCGTCTGTAGATATCCCCCAAATGGTGATGAGAATCAAGTGAGTTCAACGTTCCATTAGAAAAATGTATTTTGATGTTTTGAATTGGAAATATCGGTCTTTTTACGTAAATTTAGTTCATGTCTCATTGATACTTGGCAAATATATCCGCTTTCGTGGTATTGTCTGAATTCGTTCCTGTTTTGTTGGAGAATTTCCACATTGACTGGGTATGGGTATGAGAAATTTCTGATTTTTTCAATTGAATATGGGGATGGAGATGAGATATACATATCCCGCCATAATACTTGTCCTGCCATATCCTTATCTTGTTTAAATTATTAAAATATTCACAATTAATTAAGTAACCTTATATATATATATATATATATATATATATATATACTTTCTATTTTTTTTTTCTTTTAATTATTTTGTTTGTTATAAAACTCATTTGCATCTTCAATATATTTTTTATCTTATCAGAATATTTATGTAATTATGTTAAAATGATGTATGTCAATTAAAAAAAAATTATTTCTAACATTTGAATATTTCTATCATTTTTTTATATTTTTATTTATTGTATATTTTTCTTTCACATGAGAATGTTTAATACTCTCAATTTAAGTGTTTAATAACATAAACATTTCATTTACTAGGTAATATAAAAAAAATTACTTCTTATTATTAATTTTTGTTTCATTTGAAGAACTTTCTTGTTTCGCTAAAACAACTTTTTGTTATTTCTCGACTATTGAGTATATATATTGATATTTGAAAAGTTTTCTTAGATGTCTAAGATATTTTTCATCTTATCATATCCTTAATTATACATTTGTTTTTATTTGTACGATTCTCTTCAATAGTCTTCAAATTGTTTATAAGACACATATTTGTTAATTTTTTAATATTTTTATTTTTTGTTTATTTTCATCATATAGAATATTATTTCGATATATTTTATCTAATTATTTTTTATTTTCTAACTTATTACAATCATACTTTAATTTTTTTCACTATTGTATACTTAATTTATATTTACTACAATATAAAAATTTAATGTAATTGTATACATAATTTTTTAAAAGATAGAAGATCTATGTTAAAATTTTATTATTATGTTTATTATTTGTTATTCTTTGTGTCATTTTGATCGAGTGATGTATTATAACTTTTATTAGTGTATAAAAAAGAGATTCATTAAAATTTAAAAATTGAAATAAACAAACATTTAAAATATATTTTAAAAATTTGAATTTTTTTCCTTTTATATTTTTCTTAAAATAATTTTAAATTTTATCAACTAGATTTCATTAATGTTTGTAAATTTAATAAATATTTTAATTCTCATAAAATTTTATTTGGTATTCTAATATAAAATGTAAAGAGTTATAATTTATTTCAAAGTATTTGATATCGAAGAAACAACCATCCTCCTACTCTTAAATAAATATTTGATAATATTATGTTTTCTTTACCATAATTTTTTATTATTTTATAAAAATTAATTAAAATTAATATTAAAGTAGTAAGAAAACGGATACGGATATGGGTACGAGATTATACCCGTTACCGTTATCCGGTGAAAATGAAGATAAGACAAAAATTTGATACCCGTTGAGTTTAGCTATGCAGATAGAGATAAATTTTATTTATAAAAATAGATATGAGATACCAAAACATGTCCCTGTTGTCATTCCTATTCAATACTACACTTCATTTAAAGTATATGATTGAGTTTTATTGAATTTACATTTTCATTTGTACATAATACGCTATATATAACATACTGTAGTAAACAGGAGTAATGTGTGAATTTGTGTGAGTCGATAGAAACACGATTTAAAAAAAAAAATAAAAAATTATCTGTCAGAGTTCTTCCAGTTTTTTGGCCATTAGCTCCGCCAGATAACAAAACCCTGCTTTTCTGATATTACTGGTCGTCTTCAAGTAACGTAATTGATTTTAGAGTTTGTCTTCACTTAAAAAATCATCAAAAGTTTTTTTTTTTTTTTTTTATTCGCTTAATTTTGGACAAATATATGTATATGAATATGTATATATGTTTGTACATATGTATATGATTATGTCTGTATTCGAATTCAACAAAGATCACAGGAGATCCATTGCTTCCTATTAGTAAAGTCTGCAATACTTTTGAATCAGATCAACAGAAGCAATTGCAAACATATACTTGCATATATTGAAAATCTTTGCCAACATATTGTTCTCGAAATTGGTTATAGGATAATTCTCTCCCTCCCTGCTGCTTGAAAACAAGACTGTTGCTGACAGACTGTAACCTGATTGCTTCAGAGCACAAACATAAAGAATGTACAAACCGCTTTTATTCCCAAAAAGACATGTGATTACCAGCGGAAATTAGGATATTACTGTGCAGAGGCGCCTCATATATCATCGCCTACTTGATGTGACTGGGTTTTTCTTGGAGTTTTTGCTCAAGTAGATTCTGTTGTAAACCATCTTGGTTCTGATTGATAGAAGAAGGTCTAAGAAGAAGCCCATAAGACAGGCTGCAGCCATAACTATGAATACAAGCCTGTAACAGTGAGGTCCAACACAAGTGTTGCCTCCTCCTGTGGTGGTAGTTGCCTCCATATCATAAAGAATGCCAGCTAGCAGACCAGAGAAGAGGAAAGAGCCAAGGGGAAGGTTAAGGATTAGAATGTTGTAAATGAGTCCGTAATATTTGAGGCCAAATAACTCTGAGGCTGTTGGCACAGTGATGGCTAGCCTCACTCCGTAGCATATGCCAACCATAATGGAGCCTATGTAAAGTGAACCTGGCACAGCCATGGCCAGTAGTATGTATCCCACGCCCATCAATATTTGAGACCCTGCATTCCAAAGGGGTCTAGGAGTTCCGCCTTTCCTGCAAAACAAAAACAAACTCGTCAAAATTAAAGAGTAAGAATTCTTGAACCAAGTTACATCTACAAAGTTTTTAGGAGGAACTTTCTTCTTTTACAAATCAATCCCAGAAAGGTAACATCTTTCTATAGCATCTTTTATTAGTTGAATGGGTTTTCATACCTAAATTTGGTGTAGTAGATTTCTAGTATCAAGAAGCTTCATTTGTTTTTCTGTTTTGCATATTGTTTTTAGTAGGGCGTGTGTAATTATATTGAATTTTTAAGAATACTGTGTATCTCACGTTGATTGAATTGAACTAACTATAGATTCAGAATAATCAAACTATTCTAAAAATTTCTTGTGTTCTTTACATCGATTTTTGTTTCTCTCTCTTTTATTGTTCTTTACCTTTTTGGCAGTTTAATACTATCAACTTCTTTATTCTTAAAAAATCTATGCAGAAATAAAAGAAAGTAAGGTATAAAAAGACGAATAATAAGATGTGACAAGAGAAAGGTACAAAAATAATAAATGTTAGATAAAAGGAAGGGACTATCATTAACGATTTAAGCTTTGGAAATAAATATTATGAATACAAAATTAATTAATAATATGATCATGATACTACAAAATAAAATTTAAAATAAAGTTAGATCCTAATTCAAATTAAAATATGCGAGCTTATTTTAGAGAATGTCAAAAGGTGATTGTTGGGCCACCTATATAGTATTCAATCTATTCTGAACTTGAGGGATGTGTATATATAAATGTGAATAACCTTAACAAGATGAACTAGTTTAAGTAATTTATTAGAGTGGAAGTAAAATTAATAAGAGGCATGAAATTGGGCACCAATGGTCAAACGCGTGAAGTTGCATACCTCCTACAATTTTTAAAACGGAAATGATATTTAGATATATATTTTTAAACTTAATTTTGACATAGTGACGTGTCAATCATTTTTTTATTTAAATTTTTTTTTTTTAAACTGAAACACGTGTGGGAGAAGATAGGGAAGAGGTTCAGCAAAGAGAACCCATAATTTTCTTATTTGGCAAGAGAACTGCAACTTGAGAGAAGAGAGAAGCAATGTCTCACGACGTCATTGAACAGAGAAGTAAGATCTGAGGTTTGGGTTCTCAACGGCGATGGGTGGTGGTTCATTTTGACTTTATTCTTTGTTTCACTCCCACAATCACCAATGATTCATTTTCGTTCAAATGCCATATGTAATTGAAATGTTTGTGGTTGGTTGTTTTGTGGGTGAGTTGTAGGGTTTTTCCATTCTATCGTTGTTGTTGGTGTAGATATTATTTAAGATTTAGGTTTTTTCTGAGTTGAAGATGACGACACTAGAACCACTCTTAACGGAAAAAAAAAATATGATAGCAGGAGTCACACGATATCATTTAGGATTTAGGTTTTTTCTGAATTGAAGATGACGACACTAGAACCACTCTTAACGGAAAAAAATATGACAGCAGGACTCACACGATGTGGGGATCTATGTGCAAATAGGTGAGGAGTTGCGCTAGAGTTTTTGTACAAATATTGGACAGTTCTGCAAGTATGAGACATAATGTTCAATGTACCTAATATGAACCATAAAATGACATTGAAGTCCTTATGAAGAACTAAAAAGTCTGTTAGACCCAATCTTAATGAAAAAAAAATATGACAGCGGGAGTCACTGACATGTGGGGAGCCATGTGCAAATAAGTAGGGAGGTGCGTTCAGGTTTTTGTACAAATACTAGACAATCATGTAAATATGAGACAACAACTTCAATATACCTAATGTCAACCACAAAAATCACATTGCAATCCTCATGAAGAACAGAAAGCTTCATTGGACCCAATCTTAACGAAAAAAAATATAACAGCAGAAGTCACACACATGTGGGGAACTATGTACAAATAAGTGGGGAGTTACGTTGAGTTTTTTGTACAAATATTGGATAGTTATGTATTTATGAAACATGTTCAATGTTCTTAATATGGACCACAAAAATGACATTGCAGTCTACATGAAAAACAAAAAAGTTTGTTGG
>Ga0214543_1011242_pt1 | contig 12680 bp, 5 predicted proteins | sample CNSS2metaG_FD_160094 | JGI IMG/M metagenome (GOLD analysis project Ga0214543, IMG submission 160094) | Root nodule microbial communities from cowpea collected in UCLA plant growth center, Los Angeles, California, USA - CNSS2 | ecosystem: Host-associated > Plants > Roots > Nodule | place: USA...
AAGAAGTTCACAAAATTAAGTAAAGACTTTGGGGAATTAGATGATAAATTGATAATTCAACATTTTCATCATATTCATACTATGACATACACAATGTATTCTTTAAATTTTAGCACATTAAAAATTATACAAGAATTTGAAACGTTAATGCAAGAGTCCATAAAAGAAGTAATTAATATACAAAAGTGCAAGCTTTTTTCTTCTTTTTAATTTTATGCGGGCTTGCAAGTCGACCCTGCGCGGGCCTAAGGGCGCACTACCCTGGCCCGCCCCGCGTTTTTTCTGCGGGCCGGGCCCTAATTGCCATCCCTAATACAAACCCAACTTAACAAAAAAACACTTTTTGTAATTCTTTATTTACGGGTAGTGAGTCAACTCGGCTCACTATGGGTTCAATCCAAGTGAGTCGGGTTCTAGGTGGGTCGAGCAAAAAATTAACCCGTATTTAAACTTGTAAAAAATTTTCAACCCAACCCAACCTGAATCCATGGTGAGTCGGGTTAACTCACATGTTCCAACCCATTTTGACAGCTCTAACTAACTAACTAACTATAATATATATATATATATTAGATTATAATTTCTCACCTCTAATATAGGTACTTGGACAAGTTCAAGATTTGAAATTTATATGGCTTGTGAATGTTTTCTTAACAATAAAGGCATGGTTTAAACGTGAATATTATTACAACACAAGTTAAACGTTATTATGAATATGGAATTGGTATATATATTACGTAGTGACATGCAATAAGAAGACTCGGTCAATAAGGTTTAATAAAAATTGAAATACAAATCTTATTAAAGAATATTTTAATATTATATTAAAAATAACATTTAAATTTAATTTATTCTTACACATAACCATATTATAAGATAATGATTAACTCTATTTATAAATTATAAATTCATCTTATTTTTTGCTATACATGAATCTCCAACTGAATGCGTGGTGCATGTTTGCACGAATTCAATGTTTCTAAGGGCTCTCTACCTTGCACGTTTCAAATTTGTTTTAAATGGGTGAAAGCAGAAAGCAACCTCAAAGGGCCACATAAAACTCAATAAATGGAACCACTCCCAAAACACAAAGACATATTTTCGGCAAACAAAAACTATATCTCAATAATTCCATATATTTTATTATTATATTACATTTTCATCACTGGATATTTTAAAACTGAATTCTTCAAACATAAATATCATCGATCATGTAATAATAATCCGATAAAGAATAAGTTCACAGCCCTGATAATAATTGCTAAAATAAGGTTTCCAACAATCAATAATTAAGTTTTGAATCATATTTTAAAATCGATTTATGAAATAAAATTGGTTACTAATTAGTTACATATAATTTAAACACTAAATTCTGTGGTAGTCAAAATCTTCATAATTAATATTACAAGATCAATTTATAAATTTATTATAATTTTTTTTCATAATAAATATCACTTTGGATATTAATAATCTCTAATTTGTAAATTGATATTAAAATATGTCATTATAACAACTAATTTTTAAAATTAGTTTTTATTTAAAATTTTCTTGTGGTGGATAAATTATTGTCAGTAAAATATAAATAATTCTTTTCTTAATTTACTTCATAGTCACATTCTATTGTCAATTAATTCAGTTTCTGTTTTCTTTTTTTTTTCACTAAATTTCAAGTAACTTTTTTAGTTTATTTATTATATCATTATTATTGTGAGTTTTGTATTGATGGAAAAGGAAAATAATTTGTGTTAACAAAAATTTGTCATTGGAATAATGTGAAAGAAAGGAGAGGAATCAGAATTTGCAGCTAGTCTCCCTCCTTAGTCATTGACATCTTTCACATAAATACAAGCAATTTCCACCCCTTTCTTTTTACCAAGCTTCATGTCCAATAAACAATATATTATCATTATTATTATTATTATTATTATTATTATTATTATTATTATTATTGTTATTATTATTATTGTTGTTTTAACTTTTGTCAAACTATTCTTCTGATAAGATTATGTTTCAGGATAGATACATACGAGAGCAATACAGGAAAAATATATTCCTAAACTTTGACAAGAATTTTATTTGAATGAAATGCGTACAAATGGCATTTTAAAACAACTACTACTTCAGATTTGTTTAAATTAATTAAACAAATACTAAAACTATATAGACTAAAATATAATGATTCAAAGGCAAATATTTCTTTCGATATATTATTTAAATGAGACATTTAAACAATTTTTAAATTATAAAATCTTCCCGACACAAAAAAGAAAAGAAATGGAAAATAACAATGTTCCAAAATGATAATGATGATGAAAAAAGAAGTAGCAATTTCAAAGATTGATTTGAAACCGGGTCAAGATTCAACCATTGGTTCACTAAACCTAGTACAAAAACAACGTCATACTTATCTTCTCTTTCTATGAGTGCTTCTAAGTTTGACTGTTCGTTCTGTCTTTGACCGTTAAGTGAGATTCCACCTTACTATGGTAAAAAGTCGCAAACAAAAAAAATCTATTCATTTATTTTTGTTTAATTTCAACATTTATCTTTTTTCTTTAAAAATCTGTTTTAATTTTCCTTATTTATAAAAAACGTGTAGATGAAAAATGAAGAAGTTAAAGTGTGGAAATAAATAGTAAATTGTATATATTTATGATTAAGAGGATAAGATGCTTATCCCTCCCAGTTGGCACCAGGTTTATATATCCCTTTCGTACTCTTGGATTGGAACAACACACTTCTTAATGTGAATCATTAGTTTTTATTTTCTTTTTTTTTTCTCTCTTAATATTCTCGATTCTGGATAAAAGAATTGGCACAGTTTATTCTACACTATTTTTAAATATTTATATTTTTAATTATTTCTAACAAATTGAACCAAAAAACATGTTTTAGGCGTGCATTTAAGTAAATGGTTGGATTAAATATTCATTTAATAAGTTTGTATGTTTGGTGTTAGTCTAGTTTGGATGTTAAAGACCAACAATAATATTTAGCATGAGATTTTGATAAAAATTATCAAATAAGAGTTTTTCTTGTAAGAAATTCGCTGAAATAAATTTAAAAGATAAGATTCTTTATTCAAAAAGTGTTATAAAGAAAGAAAAAAGGATACATGTCAGTTGTGCTGATCTAAATAAACTATTTGGACATTGTCTATATTAGTGTTATATAGTTTTTATATTTTATTATAGGTAATTTTTGTATTGTGTAAGAAGTTTAGTAATTAATAAGAAGATAATATCATTGAATCTGACAAGTGAAACCACATGGATGGTCGACGTATCAACACAATTAATCATTCGATAAATAAAAAAGTAGCATTAAAAAAAATCTTCAAAGGATTTTCATGCATGAATCGCCATCGTGGTAACATTGGAGTCGCAGATCGATAACATTTGTTGTTTGTGTGTAGTATGTATGCCACGTGTGTATGTGTATTTGTACTTTACAATATACTTTTTGATTAAATATATGTGTATATGTACTTTACTATATACTTTCCAATTAAATATATGTCTTCCACTTATATTTTTAAATTATAAAATAATGACCTTGTGTGGAACATATATTATCAGTAGTCTGATTGTTCAATGAATTATTGAATTCCAAATGTTAATGGTCATTTTGAGATTTATTATTGGCCTTTACTTATTCTATTTATGGCGTTTTGGCATTGAAAAACCAATATTCAAGTAAAAATAGGTTTCTTTATGATAAAGAAATTATTAGAAAAATATTTAGAATTTAAGAAAATAAGTTTTTTATTCAATCGGAAGGCGCATCTCAGAGTCATAAATTATATAGATTCAACATCTATATATTAAACATGATTCGTTGGATTTCTTTTACATTCTAATAATAGCATGTTAAACGTCGTTTGATCAAACGGGCGAAAGCATAAGGATGAAAAACTTGCAACATAATTAAGAATTCAAAATAAATTAAAAGTTCTACAATAATAAGAAGTATCCATATCATAAGCTTTTGAGTTAAAAATTGTGTTCTTATATTTTATTTGAACTTTTCACTTTAAAATAACTTAATAATGATATCAAAGTCGTTATAAATTAATAGTACATGTTCATGTCAACCATTACAATTTTTTAATCAAAAAATATACATTACACAATCATTCTTTTTTATTTATAAATATACATTACACACTCATACTTATATTGTTTTACTGTTACTTTTTTCTGGAATAATACGTTGTAACTTATGACTTTACGTTTTAATAACTTGTTTCTTCCAAGCCTTTCCTATTCGATATTTCTCATCCTCCACAAAACATCCATAATAAATTCCATAATTTTCTTGTCACTACTTAATTCATAAAACATATATCTTCACAATTAGCAATTTCAGCTGTTATACCTTTTTTTTTCTTCAAATTCTATTCATTGTACTAATTTTTTGATAATCACAATTATCTTTTTTGAAAAAAAAAAAAAGTTAGAAATATTTCCCAAAAGTAATTTGACACCAAACACCCATTCATCCTATGATGTAATAAATACTTTCTTTTCTCTTTATATGTTGTTAATTGTGTTAATTGGGCCTTAAAAAATTGATTCTACTTCGTTGTTGCTCTCCATGCTTCGAGGGTAGTCTTTTCGGCACATCAGTTCATGTGTTCTTTGATGTTTCAACTAGTTTCTGAAACGTGCATTTTCTCAACGTGCACACATGTCCTTCTTCAAATCCAAATCCTATTATTCAAACAATAATATATCTAAAACAACGATTAACGTTGTTGAATTTCCTATGTTTGGAAAATTCTCCATCCGTGAAAACACTTAACATTTTGTTCTAATGTTCAACAATTCCGCAGTCAAATTTTATCTGTTGCTTAAAGCGTTATCTCACGTCCCTCTCTATTATGTTCCGTCAATTACTTTTCCTCTACAAAATCCATTTTCTATATTCTCTGCTAAAAATCGTCAAAAATACAGATAAGAAGAAAAAAATAAATAGAAAACGCCCACTTGAGTTTAAATTTCATTTTTCACGCACACAAAAATTCAATATATACGAACCTTATCTCTTTCTTTCTTTCTCCTAATGGCAATGCGCCTACCTTCCCAAACTACGATCACACTGTATCAACGGTGACTCATTTTACACGTGCATAAATTACGTATACCGTATTAAAAAATTGGAAGCAGCATAAACAAACATGTGGACATGGGAAGATCGAAATTAACGAAACCTAACACTGGAACAATTTGAAGTTGATTTTTAAGTACAAAATGTGATTCATGTGGGTGAGTAAGCTTTGTGTGGCCGAAAACTACGTCCTAATAAATTAAATGGTTCCATTCCATCATTACTTTATCTCGTGGATCGATTCATTCAACGTCTGTACCTCCATCTTTAGCCGAAAATGAAGACCAAAATTTTCACCTTTTCTAAAAAGGAACCTAAAACCCAACGAGTTAGCCCAAACAATCCCCACCTATTTACACAAAATAAACATTATTTCTTTTTTTTGTTTTTTTTCATAACCCGCTAAACTTCATTGCCTGAACCCGAACCCCACCGGCTGAACCGGGAACTTGAACCCATAAGTGTCCACAGTGTTCTGATACCCCTGCGTAAAATCGTTCTGATGAAACCACGCGTTATTGTTTTGGCTTCTCACGCCGCTTTGCACCTCTTCCTCCACCTTTTGCGGAAGTGCAGAGTCCACGTGGCATAAGGTGGGGACATAAAGGTCATTGCACCCGCCGTAGTTCACCATCCCCTGCGTATGCTCCTGCACCACTTGATTATTCCCCGAAACGAAATCACCCACCGAATTCAGAACCGCAGGGTTGGCCCAATCCACCAACCCACCCGCACCCAGGTTCTGATGCACGCTCATCTTCTCCTCGTGCTGTGGCTGCACCGTGCTGACACGTGGCATCGCGAAACACCGTTCGTCGATCGTCGGCAGCGATTCCAGAACGTCGTCCAGGTGGGACGACGACGACGACGACGAACCGTTGCTGTATTGAGTGTGTTCCCTGCTCGAAACGATGCCGTTCTGCACCGCCTTCTGTGCACTCGAGTTCTTCTTGTATATACGACACAGAACCCAATCATCCAGCTGCACCATCAATTAAACGCTCCGATTAATTAATGGTGTGACAATTACCATTAAGACAACTTATTGCTTCATAAATCATCTACGGTTTCTCAATCTAAGGCAGACTTTATTTAATTAACCAAAAAGGAAAGTAAACTTAGTTATTTAATATATGTACCTTGGTTCCGGTGGTCTTTCGGGTAGAGTCAAGGAGGCGATACTCGTGCATGATCCAATTGGTTTTGGTGCCTTTGGGAGCTTTGCCAACGTAAAAAACCAGAGCTTTTTTTATGCCAACTTTTCTACCTTCGGTGGTGATGATCTTGTCGGTTCCGGTGGCTTTCCAGTACCCCGACCCGGCTACTCTGTTGGGTCGAGACCCGTTTGGGTACTTCCTGTCTCGAGGGCTGAAAAAGTACCACTCTTTTTCCCCGAAAATCGCCTTGCCTGAGAAATTAACATCTCGTGTCAATTCAATATATATGTAGAACAACAAAGTAATTAACATTTAGAAGAGAAAAAGCAAAAATTAAAAAGAAAAGAGAAATTGTATTTACTTGGAAGAACCCATGGGTCGAACTTGTACAAATCAATTTCAGCAATGATTGGGAGAGAGAAATGGTGGCCGGCGACTTTGCGGCAGAGATACTGAACGAGAAGCTCCTCGTCGGTGGGGTAGAACCGAAAACCAGGGGGTAGACTCAACTGGGCAAGAGGGTCTTTCTCTGGAACTCCCATTTTCGAAAGCAATTCAATCGTCTGAAGAGAACACAACAAGCAAACAAACAGAAGCGGTGATGATGATGAAGTAGCAGAGGAAGATGATTTGTTTTCTCTTTCCTTTTTTCTTCTTTTTTTTTTCTCAGAAACCGGTGGGCATTGGTCGATATTTATAGCGTCACATGGGGTAAGATAAGTACGGTTATCTTTGTCTTACTGTTGGAGAGCGGGACCCACTTTGAGTTACTCGCCTGTTGGACTTCACCACGTGTTTGGAACAAAAAGGCATCCAGACAGTCGACCTTATCGGTTCCGATACGGTCGTGGTCGTTCGGTAGGTGCATTGCATGTAGCCGTAAAACTCAAAGTTAAAAAAAGAAAAAAAAAAGAAAAAAAAACTAAATAAAAGTACCTACTTTTCATTCAAGTTAAAAGTAAAAGACAGAAAAATCCACACGGGATTGCGCCATTCCCGTGAAAGTTAAAAACCTAAATCTGATTCATACCGCAAATGCAAGAGAATTTCTTCAATCAAGGAATTAAATTGAAAGAATTAAATTAAAAAAAATAAAAAAAGCTATCATGAATCAGATTTGATTGAGTGACACGTGTAAGTGTTCCGTGTTGATGTTCTAGAAGAGGAGTTGTGTGTTGTAGGCAGTATCCACTACGGTTTATGTGAGATGAGAGCAGTGTTTTAAAACAAAAGAGTGCGAAGTCATTTTTCACGCGCGAGTTTAAACCACGTCGACAAGGGATAAAGGAGAGGGTGCGGGAAGGGTGTACACGTGCGGGCACGTGTCCATGTGAGAGATAGATTGAGAGAGTTAGGCTGGACTTTTGTTACAACCGGTAACATAGAAAACGATAGCTCAAAGCAGCACAAAAAGTTTGTGCGGTGGTTGCTTCCACCTCTCGACACGTGTCCACCTCTTCTTTTCTTCCCTTTTCCCCTTTTTAATCTACCAATAATTTTTATTATTAATATTACGAATACGTGTTTTTTTTCAATGATGAAACCCCGTTACAGGTATGAACATATAATATTTATGTTGTTCAGGGTCATTTTCGTAGAAAAGATAGGGTGGTGACGTGGCGGTGAAGGTCAAAATATTGTAAATTGTGGTCTTATGTAATGTAGTCGCGATTGTTCCTCCTTGATTGGTGACGTATTAGAGTTTTGTGAACGTGTGTTGAAGATAGGGAAGGGAACAAATTGTGATGGGGCATGTTTTGGAGGTGTTGTGTGTTAGTTTAGTGAAGATGATGTACAAATGTGTAAGAAAAGGTAAGTGCGAGAACAAAAAGATAATGTGACGTGGAGAGATTTACGAAGCATTATATAGTATTGAAAGACACGATGGAGAAATTAATTGTGTGGTTGACAAATGATGCGAAAATGTTGAAGATTAGAGAGGGATATGCAGTGTGGTCAATAGAGTGTTACTTTGAAGGTGTGCCACGTTTGGATTCAAGTACAAGAGGTGGCTTTAGTTCAATGGTTAAACCAACCACAAACTTCAAATGGGAACGAACGTTCGTTCAACCCACCTAACTAGGTTTTTGCTTTTACAAATAATCTATTTCCATCTAGCACCTACTATATACTACACATATATTAAGCGATTAATTCATGTGATTTTCTCTTAATTGCTTCAAAGTCTTCAAATTCAAACTTTGCTTCTCTGGCTTACTTTGTATATTTTTGCAAATTAACCATCTTTTTTTTTTCTTTCCATGGCACCCTTTCTTACATGCTTCCTTTTTTATGTTACTTGACTAGTATATATATATATTATATGGAAGGAAAATTCGTACGGCCTATAATATTGACGACTTCATTCAATTTCTACTTTTTACCAAAGCTTGGTCAATTGTTCAATCGCATTTTCACTTTTTCTAGCACAAATTAAGGTTCTTTCTCTTAACAACTAGTAGTTTTTATTGTGAAGTATTTATTTTGCGTTGTGATGTATTTTATGTAGTTTCAAAAGATAGATTACATGGGAGACTATAGTAAATTTTGTATAGCGATAATATGAACAAAAAAAAAGTCTTTGTTTTTATTTTATTTTTCCGTTTAGGCACGACTTGAATCCATTTTGAATTGTAAAATGGGGTGATCATGTCAAACTTTACGTTTGTTAAATAAAATCACATGCATAAATGAGTTATTGGGCAAAGTCCAGAAAAGAGAAGAGGAAAACACGAGTGGTAGCTGTACTACTTCATTATTGTCAAATTTGTCTCGTTGACCAAATAAAATGTCATGACTTTTCTCCTTCGTCAAGTGCAATATTCATAGTTATACAGCGATGAGTTAATGTACCTTTTTCTAAACAAGGAACATAATCCATAATATACTAAAAAGCTGTAACAAGTTAAGGAAACTTTCCAAAGTTTAATAATGTTATGCCCGAATCAGAAGTTTTGAACTCGAGAAGCAGCTACTTCATTCTGCACACGAGATTGTAGTTTCACTTGTGTATTTCTTTTCATGATTAAATATATTTTTACTTCTATATTTGATCCAAAAATACATTTATGTTTCAAATTTTGATATAACTTAGACTTTAAATTTTAAAAATAAATAAATATAGTTATTTTACTTCATGAAATTTTTTTATGTATTTCTTTTTCGTTAAATTTGTCTATACCATTTCAGATTTTAACTTAAATTGTCGGTCTAAAATATCGGTTAACAAAAAAAATATATGTATTTATTTTTAGTGTTTAAGAACCTAAGTATATTAAAATTTATGATACGAACAAGTTCTAATTTTACATACTAAATTTGGAGACCGAAAACTATATTGAAGATTGTTTATGAGTAGTTTGATTAAATGTGTTTTATCTTGCCCTTTAGCCAAATTAGAAGTGAAGTCTTCAAAAAGGAGTAATTGGCTCTTGTACATAAAAAAAATTGGATCTTGCGTGGTTGAGTCATTTTCCTTGATTTAAATGCCAAATTACATGAGTGATTTTGACTAGTTATTAATGGATCTTTATTATTCTTATGGACTAAACCTCAACACTATAATACAAGAAAAACCATAATTAATAATATTACTTATACCAATTCTACAGCAATTTATGGTAAAACACTTAAATATAAAAGAAAAACCATAATAATTTACCATTTCTACAACAATTTATTAAAAGTTTAAATATTTTAAACAGTACCTAAAGATTACACATAAATTTTATATTTAAGTGGTTGAAGTTATATTAAAAGTTATTCGACAATTTATATGTAAGAGTTCAATCATTATAAATTATATCAAAAGTTGTTCACCGTTTTGTCTCAAAGGTTTCATTTCTTTAGGTATCATTAAAAAATGTATTACGAATTTAATCATTTCAAATTATACTAAAAATTATACAGAATTTTTTATTAAAAGCTTAATTGTTCTACAGTTATACTAAAAGTTGTACAATTATTTATATTAATAGTTTGATATTTATAAGTTACATAAAAAGTTTTACGATTATTTATATTGATAGTTTAATCAATCTAAGGTGTACGACAGTTTATATTAATAGGGTTTTAACGTTTTAAAATGTACAATAATTTTATTAAGAGATTAATACCTTTAATTGTACTAAAACTTTTATAACAATTCATATAGAGAGGTTATATAATCATTTGTAGTTTGTACTAAATATTATATATCGATCTATAGAATGTTTTAAATGTTAGTGGTTGTATTAAGTGTTGTACATTGTTTTATATGAAGAGTTTAATTATTTTTGGCTCGTGCTAAATGTTGTATAGGAATCTATACAAAGATTTTTAAAATTTTTAGTTGTAGAAAATAACAAATATCATTATATATAAAAAGTTTAATTCTTAGTTCATATTACAAGTTATACATCGATCTACATTTAAAGCTTTTTAATTTGTAATAAAAGTACTCGTATTTACATAAAGTATATTAAAATTATACATCTACGCTAAAGTTATTTTAATTAGGAGTATACATCTAGCAAAAATAGAAAGCCAAGACTACTAGGATCATATTTTGACCCTATAGGGAAAATATGGGAAACTTTGACTATTATTCATTTGTTGGTTGTACTTTTAAAAGGAATTATGCACAATGTAATTGTTTTATACATTTTTCTTTTATTCAATATTTTATGCATTTCATAAAATAGTTTGAGGGATAATGTTTTCCAATCGTTCCACTTTTCAAAGGTTCCATTCAAATACAAAAATAACACGTGCAAGATGTTTTTCCTTTTCTTTGTTATGCGTGGTGAGATCAAACATCTCCAAAATGTTAGGAAACAAAACCAGACTCGGGACGAAGAACTTCAGTTCATATAAAATGCTGATTTAGATTATTTATACACCAAAAGGAGCGAGACTATTTCTTATTAAAAGATGAAACTATAGCAGCAAACTTCTTAGAATACTCCAAAAGTCAAAACATCAATAAAAGAAGAAGAAGATGATTTTAATAACATTCCGGGGCATTGCCGATCAAAATGAAATATCTTGGTACAAATGAGAAGGAAAGCACATTAAAAAAGTATATATGTGAACTCTAAACTTAAATTAGTTTATAAGATGAAATTTGTATTCACTGTAATTTTGTATTATTTTTAGTCGATGTGAGATTTTTAAGACAAATCTTTTACGACAATACATGTATATTTCAAATTTGAAATTAAACATTAATGAGTGGTCTGATAGCATTCGAATAATGAGTATAAATCCAACATGTTAGGAATTCAAGTGTGAGTCTAAGTTCTACATTGACTAGAAATGAGAAAGTAGAGCACTATATAAGGATAAAGACCCATAAATCCATTATCTTAAGGTTTTTGATTGCGAGTGGTGTCAATGTCTTATGTTGTTGGACTCAGTTTTCATTGGTGTTGTATCTTCCTAATGAAACATCCTCTATAAACTTAACAAAACAAAAATAAATATTGATATGGTAGATTACTCTAATAGTATTTTAAGAAATGAACTTCAAATTTAATCTGACCTTAATTTATAAGATAAAATTTACATATATCTATATATTATAAATTTATCTTATCTTTACTCGATACGAAATCTTTGACAAAAATAAGAAAAGTTGTGTGAACGCGGATACAAGAAGTTTGAGAGTTGTAAGGGTTGTAGATGTAAAGGGTTGCATGAGCATGACACACATGGGTATGGGTTGTGTTGTGTAGGTGCCGAAGTGGATAAAGATGTGAGTTTGGTGGCTGGCCAAACCAGAGGAGTTTGAAGCATGTGTTTTTTTGACTCAGCCTAACCTCAACTAAAACTCATAATCTATTTCCTTTTTCACTTCCGATTTTTTTCAAGTGGAAACCAAAAGCCACCACACAAACTACAATCTGCTTTAATCAATGGGCCAAACACTCAACAAATACACATTTACATTTTCTTCATCTTAATATCTGCAATTCTAAAAAACTAGATTACTCAATTAGTTATGACTAAATATATAATCTTAAAATACTATTTCGATGTACCTTCATTCTACAATGTTAGGTGAGCTTAAGTAAATGTTTATATGCTTTCTAAATGAGATTCGTTCATTTTTTTTAAAGAGTGCATTAACTAAATATAAATATCGTAAATCTTCAAATGCATTGATTAATTATTTCTTTAAGGTGATTTTACGTTAGCGTACTCATAATGGGATTTTATGTTAGTGTATTTGTAATGAAGAATCTTTGAACATAAATCTTGAGATGCCAACATAATATACTCAAAATTTATATATTTTATTATTGTCACTAATACAACAAATATATATATATATATATATATATATATATATATATATATATATATTTATATTTTTATAAAATTATATATATATAATATATATTTTTTTTTTTTTTTTTCATATTTTTTTAATTT
>Ga0214543_1011244_pt1 | contig 12675 bp, 7 predicted proteins | sample CNSS2metaG_FD_160094 | JGI IMG/M metagenome (GOLD analysis project Ga0214543, IMG submission 160094) | Root nodule microbial communities from cowpea collected in UCLA plant growth center, Los Angeles, California, USA - CNSS2 | ecosystem: Host-associated > Plants > Roots > Nodule | place: USA...
TAAATATAAAAAAAAAAAAAATAAAAATATATATATATATATATATATATATATATATATATATATATATATATATATATATATATATATATATATATATATAGCGTTTATGCATGATTATGCTGGTCAGGGTGATGTTATCCCTACTATGATTAAGGAAGACATTAGTATGTGGAAGACAAGCTAAAGGAGGGAGAAAATTATATAATGCATAACTTCAAAATCTTAAAGAATAGAGCTAATATAGAGTTTGCGACCATTCCTTTAAGCTATTATTATTTGGAGCAACGTCTGTACGACGACAACCAATAGCCAACATACCTGCAAAAGTTTGGAAGTTCAAAAGTATAAAGGATATCATTGATGGACACTATTCTACAAATTTGTTGGTTAGTAAGTTTTTTGTCATTCATTCATATATATTTCGTATTTAATTTGTTATGTTGATTTACTTTTCTGTTTTTCCGTGTTAGATGTCATTGGTGTGGTGGATAATGTGGAGGAGAAATCCAATGCAAAAAATGTTGTCTGTGTTGACGACTTTTCCTTTCGGATCACTGAAAAAGTTCGTCCCCATCAGTAGTAATTTCCCCTATTGTTCATAAAAACCTTCTTCAAACTCTAGACAGTCCTGTGATATAGAAAACCACAACGATCCATAAAAATAAAAACTTTGTACAAAAAATAAAAGAGAAGCTTGAAGCAGATGAGGATCACAGAAAAATATAAACTTTGGTCCAGAAAGTAGGTCTACACACGAAACATAGCAAACTTAAAGAAAATTAAAGATGCAAAGGGACCAACCTCTGAGGGTTCCATGACCGTGACAAAGTTCTTGTAGAAATTGGTAAAGCTAAAAGGCCTCGAAGAAGACATTTTGATGGTTGGAGCTTGCTGTAATTGGGAGGAGGATGATCCTTTGCTTCTTCCTTTCTGAACAACCACAATGATCCAACTTTCTTTTAAACAAACTAAATGAAATGTTTGCACCAAATCAAAACGTCCTGACCATACACATCAACATGCTTCACAAATATTAATATGTACACTCCTCGATAAGACATATAATAATGCCTCATTTGCCGCCATCTCTTCATATTCTCATAAAATTTTTATTTTCAATTTAGTTATATTAATTGTACCCGGTAAATAACGTTTATCATAGTATTAAAATGATCTGCTGTTAGCTTGAATCCATAATTAAAAACTTAATAACAATACATATAACATTTAATCCGAATGACGTTAAATTTAAATTTATTGGCAATTAATAAACATATAAACCAATAATATTACAAATATAACAAAATTAGAAAAAACATAATATATAACAATAATTAATTCTACGTAATTATATCAAAATTATATTTACTCAAGGAATGTAATCATTACACATACTTAAATTAAGAAATAAAGTCTTTAAAATCATTTAATTATAAATAACTAATTTATACACAATAACATTAAAATCTGTTTTGAAAAAAACAAAATTCAAAACACAAAAAACACAACATATTTTGTTTAGTGTTTAGTTGAATACTAAAGTTATTATTTCAAACGATGTTTTCTCATTAGTTTTCTAAGCAATATGATATTGACATTTATTAATCCAAAGAAAAAAAAATCTACCTCATCACAAATTCATCATTCCAAAATACTTAAAAAAACATAATAAACATTATATATACTTAAATTAACAATTAAAATCTTTAAAATCATTTAATTTTAAATAATTGATTTATTGATAATAATATTAAAATCTGTTTTCAAAAAAAAAAAAGATTTAAAAACAAAAAATACGACTCGTGCATATGCACGGGTTTTTGACTAGTTTTGAACCAAAATGTACTATATTTGAATCAAAATGTACTTCATCATTTAAATTGTTAATAAATTATTACATCAATTTAAATTGTTTAATTTTTTCTTCAAATTTTTTTAATTTTTTGATAACAAACTTAAAAAGTATATCAATAATGAATTAAGTTAAAGTATTTTTTGTAATATTTATTCATATACAATAGTTTGAAATTAACATTTTTCTGTAAGTAAAGAGTATTTTGTGTATTCACAATATTTTTAAATTTAAATAAAATACAAATTTAGTTAAAACACTACATATTTAAAACTGTAAAAATATATTTAAAGAAAGAAATATGGAGATTAAGAAAACAGTATGAAATTAGATATAATATGACATGATTTTGTTACGTACTCAAGCAATAATGAAAATAAAACTGAAGATATTATTTATAAAATATAAGTCTCCCACTATGATATCATCTTCCATGAATAATAGTAATATATAAGAAAAGCACATTTGATTTCAAGAGAAAAAGAGAGAACTATAATTAAAAGAGACAGATTTTATTTTATTTTGTGTTTGGTATAAGAAAAAAATATTCAAAAAATAAGTGTTGGAAGTATTAAATTTTCTTTATCATAGATAATAACATTAACTAATATAAATTACATATAACACTATTTTTTATAAAATGAAATAAATATTACATACCATGTTTTATAAAATGAAATAATTAATATCAATGAAACTGTGGCTTATAATATAACCACACTTAAATCAATTATTATAATTAACCTAAAAAATATTACAACTTTTTCTTATTATTGTATATGAAATGAAAAAAAAAATCAAAGAGCAACAAATTTTGTGTGTAGTGTACATGAGATGAGAGAAAATAGTGTCGTGTACGTTAGTAGCCAAGTGTGAAGCATGAAGGAGAAACTAAAATACCCAGTTCAATTCAGTTATAGGATAATTAACTCATCTAAGTTTAGTTTTTAAAAATTGAACTGGACAACAATACAGTTCAATTTTTAATATAACCAGTTCAGTTTATTTTAGTACAAAACAATACAATTAACTATAATACAATACAATTAAATTAATTATGCCCAACCCTAAGCATCTCTATATTAGGCTTTGGCGAGTATTTCTACGAAATTATTCCTTCTTGCAACTCACTTTTTATTTTCCTACACTATCATAAAAATTGTAATTTCAAAACTATACGATATTAAAATTATAATAAAAATCTTTACATTTCTTTATTTTTAATATTTTTCAGATAAGATATTTTGAAAGATATTTTCAAATATGAAAAATATTTCTTAAACACTCATTTTGAATATATAAAACATACATTTCAGATGGAGTATTTCGAAGTATATTTTCAAATTTTTCTGAAAAATGCATTTTGGGGTTTTCTTTTTTCAAAATGGATGTTCTAAAATATAAATTTTATTTAAAACACATGTTTCAAGAGGTACTTTTGGATTTGAAAATAATTTCCTAAACACTTATTTACTATAAATATAGAAATATTATGTATTAGTAAAATTTCAAAACTATCTTTTCCTATTTTACCCACAGTTTAGTGATGGACACCTGCCACTTTTACAAGTTTTTGTGTCATTTTATCGGTATACTAGTGGCGCGAACACTGTAGGTGTGGTGTGTAAAAGCTTTAAATCAAAGTGCTTTGTATAGCTTCAAACATGAAATGAAATTTGTGGTGTTTGCTTTCTTTTTCATCTCATGCAGGTTGGTGTTCGTTTTCTTTGTCCTCCTCTTCACTACATTTATGGTCCAATGTATGGTCTTAGTAAAGGGGTATTTTTTGGGTGTGGGGTTTTGTTGGGTTGGTATTTGTTATTTGTGATTGTAGCGCAATGGTTTTGCATTGTTGTTTTGGGTCGAAGGTATGGTCGTTTTTTAGTTATGGGTTTTATGGTCTAGGGTTTTGTTTGATCTTTTAGGGTTTAGGGTTTTGTTCAATTTGTTTGATTTGGAGTTGTGTTGATATGTGGATTGTGAGTTTTTGCGATAATTTGTGGTTTTGTTTTTGGTGTTTTTTATGGTTTCGGGTTGTGAGTTCTGTTTGTGGTATTGCTTAATTTTTTGTTTTGGAGTTATTATGTATTTATAATTTTGGAAAGCTTTATGTATCATACTTGTGGTTGTGGTATTTCCGCTATTTAGGTTTTAAGTTGTTTTGTTTAGGTTTTAAGTTTCATTGTAAAATTGTTTTTTTTTATGATTTCTATAGTTTTTAGCCATATAACATAGTTTTGGTCTTATATTTTTGTGTTATTGTATAACTTCAATAACTTGTGTTTGTAGCCATACTTTGGTACCAAAATTGTTGTTAAAGTATGGCGAAGAAGTTTGATATGGTTAAGGATGTCAATGGAAATTGGGAGACCTTAAAACTTAGAGTTTGGATCAATGATCTTTGGGAGGTCGAAAATAGGGATGTAGGTAAACATATTGAAATGATTTTGGTGGATGATAAGGTACTTGTGGATGATGATAAGGCACGGTTCAAAGCTGTTAATGGATGATAGTATACTTGAGATTAAAGAAATGAAGGAAAAGTTGATGGAGTAAGTGATTTAGTAATGTCTTATTTTGTTATTATGTATGAACTTAGTTTAATGGTTTCTTAAATTGTAGAATGCCTCTAATGGATTCCTTCGAATCTCAACATGCAACTCAACTAACTGGATGCTCACAATATAGTGATCAAGATAAGTTTATGTTCAAGGCAGATGTTAAGATGATTTCTAAAATTGTTTCTATGAAGTAGGTAACTATCAAGGTCATATTTTCCCATACATGATGTTTGAAATTGGAATTATTATTCTCAATTTCTTTTTCTACTCATTGATGCTATGAAGCATTTTGTGTGACTATTGCTACAATCATGAAATTTGTTTTGAGCAATGATGGATGGAGCTATCTAACTTGCCATTACTACAACAAAAGAACTAAAGAAGTTAGTGCTTTCAAATGTAGTAAATGTGATGGATATAATCAGAATGCTACAATCAAGTAAGTATACTAACATTCCCTTATTGTAATTGATCATATTATGTCAATTGTTATTGTTATTCAGGACAAAATAATAATAATTACTTGGCACAATTTTAGGTACAAGTTGGAAATTCAAGTTTCATATGAAGGTTGTTTTGCTAATTTTGTTATGTGGGATCAAGAATGTAATGACATTATTGGAAAGACAATTGTTGATTTGAGGAGGGTTGTGATAGAGATCATGGTTTAATACATTAAATTGAGATTTCCATGCTATTTTTTTCAATATCCTTTGTTTATGTATATTGAAATAATTTTAAGTTAGTTGAAATAATTAAATTGACAATAGGCAGGTGAGGATGATCCAAGATGTTTTTCTGATGACTTAGATGTAGTTTTAGGATGCACTTTAGCATTTAAAGTTAGAATGCAGCCACAAAATATAAGTGCATCAGTAGTAAAAACTTCTGCAAATCCTAATATCATTGCATTAATTAAAGATCAATTCAAGAAGAATGAGGAAAGAATTCAATTTTAGGAAATATTTAATAATGAACTATTTATTTGCATAGTATATTTGCTGATTTGTAGTGTATGCGTTTGTAATAGGTTGTAGATGTAAGTTAGAAAACCGGTCTGATGTAGTTCCTAACAGGTTGTAGATGCAATTCAGAAAACTACTTGTAATATAGTTCCTGTCAGTGACAACCATAATGGTAGTGTATGCATTTCTAATAGGTTGTGATGTAAGTTAGAAATCTGGTCTACTGTAGTTCCTGAACAGGTTGTAGATGCAAGTCAGAAAACTGCTTCTGATGTAGTTCTTGCTAGTGACAACCATAGTGTAAGTATTCGTATGGTTATATATATATATATATATATATATATATATATATATAGTGTGTGTGTGTGTGTGTGTGTGTGTGTTTGCTAATTTTCACTGTATCCATTTCATACAAATTGCAGAATTTAGATCGAAAAACATTTGTGATTTAGGTGCATATATTGACAGCTTTATTATAACTATTTATAATAAATCAATTTAGTTATACATTATGGAATAGTCATAGTTATATTGATATTTGAATTTGTGCTTTTATAACATATATAATAAATCAATTTGGTTATACTTTGTGGAAGAGTCATTCTTATATTGATATTTGTATTTGTGCTTCTAATGCATAGCCTATTGGGAACAACAGATCATGATCTTGATTCATAAAGTTATAGAACACCTGTCAAAAGATTGTCCCTGACTCTAACAATGATGAGGATATGTCACAGGAGGAGCAATCTGGACAATTATCAACTACCAAGATAACTAAAGTCATTAAGAAGGAGAAATGAAAATTTGTCAATTTCTGAATGAGTTGTTTATATAAGTAGTCCACTGTTTTTGAAGCTTTAACTTATAGAAGGACTTCATTGTTAATGTTTACCCTTTTGGAAGCTATATAGTAAATTATCTAAATAAACAAATAACATATGTACTTCTTTAAATTTTTATAACTTAACAATTTTAATTTCCATGATTATTTAACTATTACATACATAAATATGATCCATGTTTTATAAACCAAGTACTTTCAATCTAGCTTGACCACATTAATGTGGTTAATAAGATTTCTATTAATACCAATTCGGATTGTGTCCCCAACCCTCAATCGATTATCATTGTATTAGTAAACTTTCCAACCAGACATTACATAGCATTTTGTTTATATTCTCTGAGGCCATCTTATACTATACTTACACACGAACCCATCACTGTTTACCAAATTGTAGTCCTTGCAATTCATGTCCAGTGTCTTTGAGGAATAAGTCAACTTCAGTTTCCCATTTCTCTTTAATTCCTGAATTCTGGAGCTTCATTCTTTTTTGAGTCGAATTAGGATCCCATTCTCACTATATGAGTTTGCATTCAAGTTCCTTAGGTCGTGCAGGTGTGGTACCTTTCCTGTGGGGAGTTTCTTCTTTGCAAGTGGTGATTGTTAGAGGTAAGGGAAGCCGTCTGTTTTCTTAAATTTCGTATAGAAACCATTTCTGATGACTTTGATTGCATGATTGGGTGTTGAATTGTTGCTTGAACTATGAAATTGGGTGTGTGATTGCATTTATGCATAATTTCTAGGCCTTTGCATGTGAGAGAAGATTGTGAATTTGGTGTATTCGCCCAAGCGAGCAGCTCTTGCCTGAGCGAAAACACCAAAAACTCATCTTTGCCCCTACGCGAATTGTCGCTCAAGCGAGTGATTCCTGCCTAAGCGAGAGAAAATCTGGCTTAAATGAGAAAGCTTTGCCTGAGCGAGAATTCGCTCAATTTGTGAGTTGCTCTCTGTTTTGAGTCTTGCTCAGGCGAGAATGATTCGCTCAAGCGAGAGAACTCTTTCGCCTAGGCGAGACCTTATAGCTTGAGTGAAAACTACTGTAGTTGAGTGTTTGTTTCTCTGCTTGTGATGGATGACATTATACCTGAAACGTTAAAATGTGAAATTAGATAGTGACATGCTTGAGTTGGTGTTTGATAATGTTAATTTTTACCATTATCCAAGCTATATTTTATTAGCAAAATTATCTCTTCCAAAACTTTTAACCTACTTAATCCTCAATTTTACCTTACTTTTGTAAATAAATACATTGTGGGTTACATTGATCTAAATATACCACTAATCCCCATTTTTTGTGTCCTTTTTGTATATTGGAAGCTTTGCTCCAAAAATCCAGACAAATGAGTGACCCGGAATAGCAAGGAGAAGAGCAAAAATGTCAACAGGAAGCGCCCGACGACACAGAGATAGCGCCAGGCGCAACAGGCCGCCAGCGCCAGGCGCCAGACAAGCGTCATCCAAGCGCTGCTGCTGCTCACCGCCTGGCGGGACCTGGACACCGTCGGGCGGTAGCTGGTCGTTTTGCCACTGTTTGTTCCCTAGCGCCTGGTGGTGAGACCCTTCCGTCAGGCGCCAGTTTTCGCTGATGTGGCAAGTTGGCTCTTTTTCTTCTATTTTCATGAGGGGAAAGGATCTTTGGCATTTTGGAGGCACGAAGAACACATTTGGAGAGCTTGGAGGAGTGCTAGGGCTTGTGGGAACAACTCCATCTTCCTTTTTGTATCTCTTTCTCTTGCATCTCTTTCATTTGCAAGCTTGAGTTATCCATGACAATGGAGAGCTAAACCCATTTTTGTTGGGGTTAGATGTAGCCACGAAACTCTTGTGTAAATGCAAATGTTTTTACTATATATATGACTCTTTCATTAATTGCTAGTCTTCTTATTTCTTCACTTAATGCTTGCATTGATTTAGCCATCTATTGCATGATTTTTGGTTCATTGGGTGTGGAAATATCTTTTGAAACCTAGATTTGGAATAAGAAAACTCAATGGAGCTTGTACCTAGGAATGGGGCTTGACCCATTGGTTGTCTTAAACCTTTGTGCATAAAGCAAATTTGCTTATTAAGAGTTCAAGGAATTGACTTTTAATAAGGAAATTTAGGCTCAATCTATTAAGGAATTAGGGTTTGAGTAATATTGTGGGTTGGCATTAGCATATTAATGAAGAGGATGTTAAATTGTAGTTGCATGAGAGCATAGTTGGTGAATTCTAACCCCGGCAATATCAAGTCATTTCATTTCTAATCTTTTCCATTCACTAAGTGCCTTTAACTTCCAAAGTTCAATTTTAATTATTTATGCAAAATTTAATTTCATACATTGAAACTCAAAATATGGATTTATTCATTAGTTTATGTTAGTCACTAATTATGCAATTAATTAGTATACACGAGTCTCTTGGGAAACGATATCCCGGTCTTACCGGTTACTACTTACGCGACTTGGTACACTTGCCAAAGTCTTAACATTGTGCTAGTTGGTTTAATTGATTCATATGCAACTATCACAAGGGCCACAAAGAGCATACATTAGTAAATGAGTGTTGAACTTTATGATTTTCTATGTGCGGGTGACTATTAGGGCTTTTCATCCTATCATTTTGCATCATGTTCAAATAGAGTGATGAATTTTTTACTGATTTTCTCAATCTATCACCCTTTTTTCCTTGCAGTCTGACATGAAGCTCATTGGAGTTGATAGTGAGGCACTTAAACAACACTTCGGGAAGAAAATTGTGGAACTTGAGGAGGAGAAAACTAAAATACAAGTTGGAATGAACTTATTTAATTTTAAATATTTATGAAGTGTAGCATTAGAAGTCTATTTTTATCCTAGTGATGGATTTTGGACTAACAATGATCGGAAGAGAGGGACATATTACTGCATGAGGTGGAGAATCGTACTACTAATTCAGATGGGCTATCACACAAAATCCAAGATGTTTGTGGCCAAAAGCATTGGAAACAGAGGTGATTTTTTTAGTTGCCTTAATGTGAATCTTGAGTTATAAGGTGGTCATTCTTTGACCAAGACTTTTTTTCTATTCATTTTTTTAATATTAAAACATCATATTTTAGACCTCAAGAAGAAACAAGAAAGCCATGTGCAACTCTTGAAGCAAAAAGAGAAAAGTGAAGAAGCTGCAAAAAGACTACAGGCTGAGATACAATATACCAAGCTCAGAAGGCCGATTTTGATTTGTGCACGCCTCTGTGGTTTGTCTCGATGTGGCACGCCATATTTTTGTTAAATGTTGCAATATTCTTATGCTTCTTAATGTCACCCCATCTAATTATTGAATCCATGAGCATATACAAATAATTGGGCTAAAGATGAGCATGAACCAACTCATCCCACCAATCTGGGCTGGCTCGAGGTTTGTTTTGATGGGTTTGAGTTTTGAAATTAGACATTTTAAGGATGAGTTGGGGTTACGTTTGGAGTCATTTTAACTTAATTTGATGTATTGTTTTCTCTCACACAATATAAGTTTCTTAAACAATCATGTACTGATTTTCTTTTTTATGAGATAATATTAAATTTACAATGCAATATTTATTTTAAAAAATATAATATTACATACTTTAATTCAAGCTTTATACCTTTTAAGTTTTGGTTCAAACTAATGACTCGGTGGAACTTTCAGGTTGGGTAGGGACATAAGTAAACTTGTCTCAACTTATTCCTTGTTCACCCTTGAATTAAGTAAGAAAAAACTATTTTTTTAGTATCTTTTTAGTGGAAACCCCTTAACTTTGGAATTACGATAGTCTAGCACATTTAACACTGATCATAGGATCCCAGCCTAGGCAACCCTAATTTTTCATAATCACTTGATGTTACAGTATTAGTCATACCATATAACGTGTTATTTCATGTCTATGGAGGCCCAATATTAAATTCATATTAGTAACCCTAATATCAAATTCATCCTCAACATACTTAGCCAATGCCAATATGATATCGTTAATGAACATTTTTGATTGAAACGTGGAACCTAGCCCACAAGTCCATTATGCAATTAGTTGTTTATTTAGGAAGGTTCAGAGCAGCTATATGTGTTGTTATGTCCATATGGTTTACAACCCAAATTTGGGAACATAATGATGAAAATGTAGGACATTAAAATGATAGTCATGGACTTGGCTTCAAACATGTGTTGTTTAAAATTCAAACAATGTTTCAATGTTAAATGCTTAATTGTAAACCAAGACATATTATTAGAGTCTACCTTCAATAATTTAAATAAGTAGTATTTAAATATATTTTAAGTTTTTCAATATTTTTTTAATTTTAAAAAAGTCATAACTTTACCAGCGATTACAACTATCATTAAATTTTTTAATTTCTAGACTCATTGATTGTTGTACTTGTTATTATATATATATATATATATATATATATATATATATATATATATATATATATATATATATATATATATATATATATATTTTAAACCTATTAGTGGTTAAAATTGCCATTAAATTTTACAAACGTCATAAAGATTTTGAAATTTCTAAATTGCCATTAAATTTCTAATTTTTTCTAAAATTATTTTAGAGGCAATTAAAATTGACTTTAACAATCTTAGTGACGGTTGTTCCGGTAGTTATAATAATTTGATGTTATTATGATTTTGTGACGCTAAATTCTGTGATAGTTAATTAATTGACGATAGAGAAAATAGTGGCGGTTATAATCGTCACTAAATGATACAATAAACTTACACTAAAATTCAAAATTTTAGAAGTAATTATTATATTAAATGTATTTTCTTATAACTTTTATTATGTATATCATATGGAATTATAGATGTTAATCTCTTTTAGACTCTGTTCGCATGCAGCGATTATCGTAGAGCACCGATTGTCGAGGATAGATTTGAAGAATCAATTGCGTTCGTATACACAAATTTGTAGAAGATGAAATGCAAAAATTTGAAGAATGCATTACTTTTTTTACCTCATCACAACTGTGCAGATTTGAAGGGATGCACAACAACTTACAATAATATCCTTCTAAATTATATATATATATATATATATATATATATATATATATATATATATATATATATATATATATATATATATAATAATTATTAAAATTAATAATATATATTTGTAATAATAATATATAATAATAAAAAATAAAAAATAATATATATAGTAATTAATAATAATAATAATAAATAATGTATGTGTACAGTAATTAAATATAATACAAATAAAATATATAATAATTATTATTATTACTATTATTAATAGTTTTAAATAATGGTAATTATTATGAAAATAATAATAATAATAATAATAATTTAGTGTAATTTACTTTTTATTGATTTTTTTAATAAAATTTGTTAAATAATAGATTTAAAAATTTAATATTTTTAACTAATCTAAAAATTATTTTATATATTTTTCCATCAAGGACATTTTAGTAATCTTTAAAATTTTATCTATTATAACTTTTTATTTAAATCTATCAATCATTTACTAACTTTTATAAAATTTATCTTCAAATCTACTCACTTTATCCTCTAAATCCAGACAAAAAAATGTAAGCCTTTTTTTTTCAGTGTCTTAAAGTGTTGGGCCTGGCCTTTTCGGAGGCCCAAGGCCAGCCCTTCAGTAGGACCCCTAACCCCTTCATTTCTGTTCCATTTTCAGAAACCAGCTTCTGTTCCCTCTCTTCATCTCAAGTCAAGTTCTCTGCTAGGGCTCTCCATCCTCACGTCTCTGAGCTAGCAAAACTCTCCCCTTTTCCAGGTAAGCTGACCTTTAGAGCTGAGGGTTCGCTCCTTCTCCTCTTTACTCTGTTTAAAACGCGTGGGTCAAGTTAGGGTTAAGACTCTTAACTTCGTTTTGTCCTCTTTTTCCAGTTTCAACTCATTGTCATAGTTCTTGGAGCTGTTGTGCTACATAGTTAGGGTCTGGTTGTTTTTGGTGCTCAAACGAAGGTAAGGGAAGCTAGCCTCTTTTCGTTTTATAATATGTTGCTTGTTTTGTCACTGGTTTGTGTTTAAAATGATTTGGGGATGCTTGTGCTCGTGTGAAGTTGAACTGAGATGCTTGGTTGGTTTGTTTCTGGGGTTTGCATGCGTGGAACAGTGAGGGAGATCTGATATTCTCGCCCAAGCGAGCTTGTCTCGCCTAGGCGAGAATATCAGAGGCTCGCCTAAGGTTCTGCCTCGAACGCTCGCCTAGGCGACCAGTCCACGTTTTGAGCGACGCCCTGTCTCGCTCAGGCGAGGAGGTCTCGCCTGAGCGAGAGTTCGTGAAGACCCCTTGTTGCATGTCTCGCCTGGGCGAGAGCTCGCTGTTTGAGTGAGGCCCGCCCCTCGCCTGAGCGAGTTCGTGAGTGCGTGCACTGTTTTATTGACTGTTGGATGATTTGTTGCATGTATTGTCTGGAGTATTTTTCCTAAATATAATGTACGTGAA
>Ga0214543_1011249_pt1 | contig 12669 bp, 6 predicted proteins | sample CNSS2metaG_FD_160094 | JGI IMG/M metagenome (GOLD analysis project Ga0214543, IMG submission 160094) | Root nodule microbial communities from cowpea collected in UCLA plant growth center, Los Angeles, California, USA - CNSS2 | ecosystem: Host-associated > Plants > Roots > Nodule | place: USA...
CTTTAATGCTAAGTTGATAAGAAATAAAAATAATAATCATAACATAAAATAAAGCAACTGTAAATATAAGATAGATATTGCTCTCTCAAATTAAAAGAGGATCAAAATAATAATAATAATAATATAAAATAAAAGAACATAAGTATAACCTAAGTATTGCTATTTGATAATGAATCGTAGACTTTCAGTTTTCAAATGATAAGATACATAGTAATATGTTAAAAAAAAATTCATTATTTTGATACATATAATAGTCAATTTAAAGAAATTACAATATATCTTAGAGAAAAGTGTATAAAAGAATTAGAATTAATAAGTTATCAATGGGATCTAAATATGTTGTTAAAATCTTAGAATCTTCTTGGTCATTATATGAATAAAAGAATTAGAATTCATCACTCATTAATGAGGTCTAAATATATGGTTAAAATTTTAGAATCTTCTAAGTCATTAAAAGAATTTGGATTCTCGGTCTGTGTATTCAATTGGATAGTAAAAAAATCCAAAGATAATTTGGACTGAACTTGAAAACTCTTTACAAGTATCTCTAAATTCTAATATTTATTATATTGTATGAAATAGAATTTATAAACAAAATATAACAACTATTTATGTCTGATAAGTTTTAGTCTCTGTCTTTAAATCTCGATCTTTAATTGTAACTGTATCAAAGATGAAATATGCTGTTAACAGGAAGAAAATAATTTTTCCATCAACAATAATATAATAAGCCCCTGAATTATGCATTCTGGGGACAGAAAAGACAACACTTAGTTCGAATACTTCAAGTAACATGTTGAAGTTTTAGCATCAAGTTATTGACCCAATCAGTGCCAGTTAAACCAAGTGAACTAACAAAGCTAATAAATAACAAAGTCAAATGGCAAAACATATTACAAATTAAAAGAAAAATAAGCCTGCATCAAAGTGTATTTGTTTCATATTAATTTATAAAATAAAAATGAATATCACTAAGTGGAAATGGAATCGACAAGCATATAAATCATCATATAAAGTCCTAAATAATATGGTGTCGTTGGTTTCCATATGTCCCGATAAAAATCATCATACTCATTTAAATTTCTTCAATCAATTGGATATAATATACTTCCAAAACAGAATTAAACAACCTATTCAACAACTTGAAATCTGTGGGTTTATGCAATATTTACCTGATGATACGAAGACTTTGAAACATTGTATTATCCCAAAGAAAAAGTCGTTAACAATTATATGACTATAATTCCTATTGTTCTATGGTATCTTCAAAGGCTTTTGATTATAATTTTCCATAACAAGTGGGGGTTATAATATGAAGAGCCTTGAAGTTGTCCCAATATTGAGATGTATACAAGAAATTGGTATTTTACATGATACTTCATTGCCCCCCTCCCCCAAATATTTAGATTAAAAACAAAAATCAACAAAACTTTTACCATCCTGTGTTTGGATCAGAAGCAGGAAACAGAGTAGTAAAAAATACTCCTTTATTAAGTAAAAAAGTGTGCTTTGTTTGCAAACACATTGAATGTAACTAACTTTGGTTTCAAAGTCATTGAATCAAGCACACACACTCATTCATCCTTTACTTTGAAAAAGCTTTTCAAGTAATGAATACTAATAAGCAAGCATAACAGAGTCACTCAGTGGTCAAATCCTGAAGTTGTATGCTAGTGGGGTGTGCAATAGAAAATCAAATTCCAAGCATGAATAGGAAAACATGGAACCAGCACCTGCTGCAGTATTACATTGCATTGCATCATTATATGAATAAGAGAACAGCAGCATCCATAAAAAGGGTACCTTTATGCTGGTTGGTTGGTTTTGTTCCTCCTTCATTTTATATTCCAAATTTCCCATGTCACTATGTGGATTGCTGAGTAGACTCTAATGCGAATGAAAGATAATATCACCACACTTTGTCTTCATTCTCTTTCCCCTCTTTCCCTCACTCCAACCTCCTCTCACACTCTCCAATGGCTTCCACCCAACACCAAAACGGCGACGCGGTTTCCCATCCCCACAAGAAGCTAAAGCACACCAATTTCATCACCGAGGCCGAGATCCAATCTGAATTCTCCCACCACGAACCCGCCGTGGCGCGCCTCAACAACGGCGCCTTTGGCTGCTGCCCGGCCTCCGTCATCGCCGTGCAGCGCGACTGGCAGCTCAAGAACCTCCGCCAGCCGGACCAATTCTACTTCAACCACCTCAAGAGCGGCCTCCTCCGCTCCCGCACCATCATCAAGGACCTGGTCAACGCCCGCCACGTGGACGAGATCTCCCTCGTCGACAACGCCTCCACCGCCACCGCCATCGTTCTCCAGCAGGCCGCCTGGGCCTTCCACGAGGGAACCTTCCAGAAGGGCGACGTCGTCCTCATGCTGCACTACGCCTACGGCGCCGTCAAGAAAGCCATCGAGGCCTACGTGGTGCGCGCCGGCGGCTCCGTCGTCGTGGTCCCCCTCCGCTTCCCGGTAACCTCCAACGACGAAATCGTCCGCGAGTTTCGCAAGGCCGTTGAGAAAGGAAAATCCCGAGGTAACAGAATCCGCTTGGCGGTTATCGACCACGTGACTTCCATGCCCAGCGTGGTCATTCCCGTTAAGGAGTTAGTTACGATCTGCAGGGAGGAGGGGGTGGAGCAGGTCTTCGTTGACGCGGCGCACGCGATTGGGTGCACGCGCGTGGATATGCAAGAGATTGGCGCAGATTTCTACACCAGCAATTTGCACAAGTGGTTCTTCTGCCCCCCTTCCGTGGCGTTCCTCTACGCACGTGCGTCGCCGAAGTCACGTGACCTGCACCACCCCGTGGTGTCTCACGAGTACGGGAACGGGTTAGCGGTGGAGAGTTCTTGGACCGGGAACCGGGATTACAGTGCGCAGTTGGTGGTTCCTGCAGTTGTGGATTTCGTGAAGAGGTTCGAAGGTGGAATCGAAGGGATCAGAAAAAGGAACCATGATGTTGTGGTTGAGATGGGGAAGATGTTGGTGGAGGCTTGGGGAACACATCTCGGTACTCCTCCTGACATGAGTGCTAGCATGGTGATGGTGGGTTTGCCTCCATGTTTGGGGATTATGAGTGATTCTCATGCTCTGAAACTTAGGACGCGTTTGAGAGATGAGTTTGGGGTTGAAGTTCCAATTTATTTCGCCGGAGGAGAAGAACACGCCTCTGTTACTGCCTATGCCCGAATTTCTCGCCAGGTCTACAACAAACTTGAGGACTATGTTAAGTTTAAGGATGCAATTAATCAACTTGTCACCGATGGCTTCACCTGTGCTCTTCTTTCCGATTGAACTTTTTCCGGTGCTCTCTTCTCTTACCTTTAATTAACTCACAAATAGTAACAGATACATCACTTTTCTACACAATAATATCTGCAAATATTGAGTTTGCATATCTCTGCTTATTTTCCCCCTCTGCAAATTCTCTTCTCTGCAATGTTAATAAACTCTCTTACCAGATTCCATGTATAATTGGAAATTTCCAAAATTTAATAACCAATTTCCATTCTATATCTGTCTGTGTGGATTTATCATTTTGAATTCTTTGTTTTGTCATTTCAACACTTTTTCATCATTTACCCTTTTTTGACCTCATTATTTTTTTATGTTCTGCATATACTTGCTCTGCGTTCTCTCAGGTTTAGCCTTGGTCAAAAACTGAAAGTTGCATGTTGTACATGGAAACCATGTTCCTTTTTTTTTTTTTTTTTTTTTTTTTTTCCTTTTTTTTTTTTTTTTTTTTTTTATATATATTTTACTTTCTTATAACAGAAGCTTCATTTGTTAGTTCTATCTAATACAGCATGGATTTTAACACAACAAAACACCTTACAATTCAGTAAGCGCAACATCGCATTATTATTTTCAATTTTATGTCATCATTATATTTTGTAAAACATCTTCAATTACATTCACGTCACATTAACCATTAATGAGTGTCCAATGTTAAGAATTAATTCATGAACTAGAATTCGCCATATTATTAATGTTAGAAATTATTCAACGTGTTAACATGTTATAAGGAATTGGAGTGGAGGATGAAAGATTACAACACTAATTCGATTTTTGTGTATTTGGTTTAATCTATAACAATATATAAAAGGGATTTCCTTTTTTGTGTTTACTTTTCAAAATACCGATTTTACCCTTTAAATATAATAATTTATTAAATTTTTAAAAATTGACTGTTACTTTTACAAATTTTTTATAAAAGATGTCTATGCTTCTTCTCTTTTTCTTTATTTATTAATGGTTATTCTTTTATCTGTTCTGATATATTTCACTTTATTTTTAATAAATATAATTTTAATTTATATATTAACTTAATAATATTATAATATTATCACCTACTAATATAATATCACGCATATTTAAAAAGTGCATACACACAAACGCGATAGCGTCTGTATTACACACTAGTTTTTATAATATGTATTCGCCACTTAAAAAAAGTGACACGGTCAAGTTTAGCATAATGTAATGTTATACTATTTGGCACATTTTCGCATGATATTTTTTTTTCAATTAAATGGAGAATGAGGTGAGGGAAATCTTTTAATTCTAAGTCCGCATAGGTAATATAATTCATTGTTGGTTTACTCACCAAGACTTGCATTGATGCCATTTGTCTTGTTGTGATAAGGACTCAAACTTTGTTAAAAGTGAATGAAGAAAACACATATTGATCACACAATCACGCTTGTATTTACCAACCTTTACATGCAATTTAATCTATAAATTTATATATTTACATTAGGGAAGGATGTAATTAAAATCTCTTAAACCAATCTATAACAAACTTTTATTAATTAATATGTTTTTCATAGGTGGAGACAACGATATTTTAGTAGTAAAATTTGGATGTAACTTTTTTTATTAGTGCGTCTTTTTTATACTATTGCAGCAAAAAATTATATTTTTTGTCTGAATGAATTTTTAATGAAATTTTTATATTAATTTTTGCAAGAAATTATATTTCTATGAATTAATCTTTAATAACTTTTTTAACAAGTACAATTTTTTACATCAAACTAGTATACTGACCCCTGCGTACACACGGGATGCATTTATTCCATTTTGTATATTAAAATAATAAAATAGTGAAAGTATTATGTAATGAAATATTATGAAAATTAAGTTATATTATTATAAATGTTGTTATTAAAGTATGAAATAGTAAATCAAAGTGATGCAATAATAATTTCAGTTTTAAATATAATAAATAGAATTGATATCACGATATAATACAGTTAATCGATTTTACGAAATAATTATAATAGCCTACCGTGCGAACATTTTTTTAGAATAATAATAATAATATAATTGTTATTATATTTATTTAACCATTAAAAATACTAATAATAATATTAATATAAATTATAAATTATAAAAATTTTAAAAGATTAAAACTCTATTTAGCAAAAATATTTAGTATAACAACTTTTTCTATAATTGAAGAAAGCAAACTTATAATAATAACGCCATTATAAATAGTAATAATAACAATAAAAATAATAATGATACCAATAATAATAATATTTATGCTATAAATATTAATATTAATGCTAACACTAAGGCTATTGGCAACTATAATAATCCATAATTATATATAAAGATATACATTAACAACAAAACAAATAAAAATGACAAGTAATTGAAACATAATCTCATAGTAAATTAATTTAAGATGCGTGTCTAACTATAATAATAATAATAATAATACCATTATAATAATATCTTGTAGTGATAATAATAATAATAATACAATAAATACATAAATAAATAGATATCCATTTGTTGTGTCCTCTTTTGTTTATACAATTTTACCCTCTTAATTATTATTTGTTAAATTAAAATAATTATTCTTTATTAAAATTATTTCTCCATTTTATCATTTTAATAATTTTAGTAACTATTTTTTAAATCCAAATAATTACACAGATATAAAAATAAAATGAACAACAAAACAAATAAAAAGTAAGTAATTGAAATATGATCTCGTAAAATGTGTGTTTAACTATAATAATAATAATAATAATAATAATAATAATAATAATAATAATAATAACCCTAAAATAATATCGCGTAGTGATAAAAATAATAATAATACAACTACATATATAAAGAGATAAACATCTTTGATCTTTGGTGTTCTTTTTTGTTTTTTCAATTTTATCCTCTTAATTGTTATATTTTAAACTTAAATAATTATTTAAAATAAAAAAAAAATTAGTTTTACTATTTTACTAATTTTAGTAACTATTTTTTTAATTGAAATAATTATTTAAATGTAAACATAAATAAACAACAAAACATATAAAAGGGTAAAGTAATTGAAATATGATTCATAAATAATAAGTAAAAGTAAAATGTGTACATAACCATAATAATAAAAACAATAATAATAATAATAACTATTATAATAATTATAGTTCTAATTAATAATAATAATAGTAATATAATAATAGAAATAATTGTAGTTAATAATGATAATAATAATACTTATAGTTGATAGTAATACTTGATCATAATAATTATAGTTGATAACAAAACAATTATAGTTAATAATAATAATAATAATAATAATTATTATTATTATTATTATTATTAGAGCTGATAATAATAATAATAATAACAATAATTAGAGTTATAATTGATAAATAATAACAATAATATAAAAATAAAATAATAATCATCATAAAATGAAATGAAGTTATAAATTCAGTTTTAAATATAATAAATAAAATTAATATAACAATATGGTGCAGTTAATTGATTTTACAAAATAATTATAATAGTATATGACCCGTGTATGTACGCACATTTTTTTTTTTTAATTTATCTCAAATCTATTTAGAATAATAATATAATTGTTATTATATTTTTTTAACCATTAAAAATAATAATAATATTAATATAAATTATAAATAATAAATAATAAAATTTTTAAAAGATTAAAAATCTATTTAACAAAAATATTTAGTGTAATAAAGGTTTTTATAATTAAAAAAAAACACATATACTGATAACATCATTATGAATAGTAATAATAATAATGAAAATAATAATGATACTAATAACAACAAACAAATGATAATAACAATAATGTTTATGCTATAAATAATAATGTCAATGCAAATACCAAGGCTAATGTTGACATTAGAGGTGCCAAAACAGGTTAGGCCCAACGGACCAGTCCGTCAACCTGTGTTAGAAGGAACTGGTTGAGTAGAAGATTTCAACCCGTCAGCCCGTTATGGTCGGTGCCGTCTAGCCCGTCAACTTGATGGACCAAAGTACGGGTCAGCCCGTCCTGGGCCGTTGGCCCGTTTTAAAAAAATAAAATTAAATAAAAGTAATTAAAAAGATTAATTTTTTATATTATATATTTTAAATGTATAAATATATAATAGTATTGTAATTTAAATCATTAACCCCTACAAATTAAGTTTGAATTATTAGCTATAAATTGAATAATTGAATATATAAATTTAATAATTATTTTAACTTATCTAATTAAAAACATTAACTAATCAATTAAAAGTTTAAAAAATATTTATTTGATTAAATATGACTTTAATAATAATTTATATGTATATATAAACAAATTTAAAAAATAAAAAAGTTGAAAACAAATTAAAAATAAAAAAAAATAAAAAAAAAGAAGAAAAAAAATTGGACGGGTCAGCAACAAAACAATTAAGAAGGACAACTAATTGAAATATGATATCGTAGTAAATAAAATTAAGATGTGTGTCTAACTATAATAATAATAATAATACCATTATAATAATATCCCCTAGTGAAAATAATAATAATAATAATGCACTAACTAAATATATAAAGAGATACACATTTTTTATGTCCTTTTTTCTTTTTTACAATTTTATCCTCTTAATTATTATTTATTAAATTTAAATATAATAAAAAATTATTTGTCAGTTTTATCATTCTACTAATTTTAGTAACCATTTTTTTTCAATTAAAAAAAATAATATATAAAGATAAAATGAATAACAAAACAAATACAAAGAGCAAGTAATTGAAATATGATTATGTAGTAAATAAAAGTAAAATATATGTCTAACTATATTAATAATAATAATAATACCACTATAATAATAGCGTGTAGTGATAAAAGAAAATAATACTAATACTAATACTAATAATATTATTAATATTAATATTAATATAACTACATATATAAAAAGATAAACATCTTTTGTGTCCTTTTTATTTTATCAATTTTAGTTTCTTAATTATTATATTTTAAATTTAAATAATTATTTATAATAAAAAATTATTTTTTAATTTTATTATTTTACTAATTTTATTAACTATTTTTTAAAATTGAAATAATTGTTCAAATGAAAAGATAAATGAATAACAAAACAAATAAAAATGACAAATAATTGAAACTTGATTCCTACATAGTAAGTAAAAGTAAAATGTGTATTTAACAATAATAATAAAAACAATAATAATAATAATAATAATAATAATAATAATAATAATAATAATAACTATTATAATAATTATAGTTAATAATAATAATAATAATAATAATAGTAATATAATAACATTAGTAATATAATAATAAAAATAATTATAATTAATAATAATGATAATAATATTTATAGTTGATACTAATAATGATTATTAGTTATATTATAGTATAATAAAAAATTATTATAATAATTTTAGTAACTATTTTTTAAAATTGAAATAATTGTTCAAATGAAAAGATAAATGAACAACAAAACAAATAAAAATGACAAGTAATTGAAACTTGATTCCTACATAGTAAGTAAAAGTAAAATGTGTATCTAAAAATAATAATAAAAACAATAATAATAATAATAACTATTATAATAATTATAGTTCTTAATAATAATAGTATTATTATTATTAATATAATAATAGAAATAATTATAATTAATAATAATGATAATAATATTTATAGTTGATAGTAATAATGATTATTAGTTATAGTTGATAATAAAAACCCGTGACGGATCTTGATCAATAATTTTGGAAGAGTCAAAATAATTTATAGTAAAAAATTTTGAACTCATCAATAATTTATTCGGAATAAAAATCTCCAGTTATTCTTTTTTGAATATAAATAACCATATTGTGTTCAAGAAATTCATCTTTCATCTTATTCTGAATTTTGTTTTGATAATCTAGGTTGTAGAAAATGAAACATTAAGAGTTAAATAAAATGAATTAGACAATCAATCAAGTAAAATATGTTTAATTTGTTTATTTTTGTCAAAGATTGACATAATTCAATAATGGTCGACAAATCCTTTAAATTTAGATAGGTATGAACATCAACAATAAAATGTTGGAGTGAAATTTTAAACTAATCATATATTTATCAATATACCTTTTTTTTTTAAGTTTAAGACAAAAAAAATAATTTATCATAATCTAATAAAAATTGAGACGTAATTACTAACAAAAATATATAATAGTAATAATATTATATATTACAAATAAGAGTAATAACTTTACTACTAATAATGTTAATAATACTAATAGTAATAATATATAATAGTGACATATAATAATAATAACAATTATTGTTATTATAATAATACTAATATTTGTTATAATTTTACTACTATCACTATAAATAATATTTATAATAATAATATTATTAATAATTAGAAATACTAATACTTATAAAAATATTACAAATAATAATCTTATTTATAATTAATATTATAGTTGAAATCATAAATAAATGAAAAACAAAAACAAATTGACTTTTGTAGGATTTGAACCCGCATCCTTTTGTACCAGAGATTTAAAATGACGAAAAAACTAATTTTTATGACATGTGTCAATAAAAGAGAATAGGTAATGTAGTAATTTTGATAGTATATTCTTTTCTTAATATGTAATGTAATAGACTTCTCTATGACATAGGAACCATGACTCCCTCCAACAAATTTTTATTTTATTTTTTATATATTTTAAAATTATGTGTATATATTATTATATTATTTATAATAAATTTAAAAAAATTTGTCATATTTATGTATACATATTTATCTTTATTGTTTAAAAAATAAAATAAAAACCAATTTGATGGAGGTTGGTTAATAAAATGGATTAGAACTAGGAATGTCAAAAAAATTTGTACTTGATATTCGTGAATAAAACTCGTAACGGATAAGAAATAGATATTAAAAACAGATACCTACGTGTAACGGGTACGGATATTATTTATACCCGCTTGTTAACGGGAGCGCGTACGGTTATCATAGTATCTCTACCCGTGGATACTCGTACCCGTTACACTCTCAATTAAATTAAAAAAAAATGATTAAAATATTAACACATTTATTTTGAATAGGTTATTTTTTATCAATTGATTTTAAAAAATCTCTATTTATTTGTAAACTGTCACATTCAACACTATTTAAATGGATTATTTGCACTTTATTTGAAATTTATAAATGTTATGCATTGTACTTTTATTTGAATTTTTAGTTAAAATTTTTTGTTAAATATTAAATTTTTTTTTTGTAAATACCCGCAGATATCCGTGGATATTAAGAAAATATGCGGGTACCCGCATAACGGATACCTGCACAGATATGGGTACAGGTACATGGTAGATATTTATCCAGCATGTATGGTACGAAGGAGCTACTACCTGTACCGTACCCGTCCCGTTGACATCCCTGATTAGGACCATAAAGTTCTTTATGTAAGTCATAGAAAAAGTAAGACAATCAGAAAAGGAAAAAAAAGGTAAAAAGATAAATCAAGATACGAAGAATAAAGATATTGAAAAACACATTATCACACTATTTCTCATGAATCAAGATTAGTATTATATTATGATTTATGTATGTTAGATTTATAATTCTCCTATTACGATATTTCTTCCAAATTAGTATGAATCCTAATTATGATTTTGGGATTCTTTTATGAAATTGGCATGAACCCTAATTATATTTTCTCCAAATTAATATAATCCTAAATTATGAAATTTAGGGATTTTTGTGTTTTCCCCTTCATATGGTAAAATTTGTAAAATTTTATAGATGTATCATGGGTTGCATTATGAATTTCGCTACACATAATGAATTAGTTGAATAAGTTTAAATTGAAATATAAATTAGAATACTCATCATGTGTAAATTCATTAATTAGAAATTGTATTCTAAAGTATTATAAAGTTTAATTATGTATTGCATATAATGTCTTCACCATTCGTTGTCGAGAGATTCATGCACAAGTTCAAATTTTATTCAAATATCTATTGGGATTTGAGCTAAATTTTAAATCTTTGCCAACTTTATTGGATATAAACATATGTCAACTCTTATCCAACTCTACAACCTAGGGAGATATCTATTGTCAGTCATTATAAAAGTTGTGTAAAAAATGGAAGAGGAATGAATGTTGCATGGAGCATATTTAGTTACGTTAAGAAATTCAAGTGATTTCAAAACTACTCAAACAGAAATGGGTTTACAATAATCACTTCTTCTCAAGCCTATATAAAGACTATTTTTGAAGAAAAAGATAAAAAGAAGTGTTATTATCTACAAGTGTTAAAATTATATTAAATTTTTCTTCCTTGCCTTAAAAACTTTACAAGAACATTGTTTATTTTCAACCCCATAAACTAGTTGAGAGAGCTTAATGATTGTATATGTCAAAATATGCAACCCTCTCTATTAAGCTAAAACTTTTGTTGATCACTCAAATTTTGTGTTTGTATAAGATAGGAGTGATTTGTAAGAAGAATACCTAGTTAAGACATACATGGCTTGTTGAATAAAAGAAACTTAAACATGATCAATCAAGAGTGACTAGGAGCTGAAAGAATACTCAATTAACTTATGAGTGGCTTATTGAAAAATACTTGATTGAGTCAGAAGTGGTTCGGTAAAAAAATATTTATTTGTTGTTCACAATATAGCTTATTTAGTAGATCTTGACTAGTTGGTCAAGAACTTGATGTAGTCTATGTGATAAGACAAAACAATATAAAAATATTTAATCTCTTTTCTTAATATTTTATATTGTTAATGGTTGTGAAGAAGAAAAAAAAATTGAAACCAAAAATTTGAGAGTGACTAGGCAAACTATACCACTAAAATGTGTGAAAATTAAAAAAAAAAAAACAATTAAACACTTGTTTCTTGTATTATTTTCTGGTTTTCACACGTACTATCAAATTCATTCAATATAAGCTCTAACTTTGTGTTGTGTTGTAGCACAATAATTTTCAAAATTTATTAAAACTCTTTCATAGTCATAAAAGAAATTTGAGATCTATATTCAACAAAAGTTATCTACTTAACTACATATTAATTTTATTCAGATTTTGAACATGAAAGACTTTGCATCCAACCACGTTTGATATACTCAACATGTAACTCAAATATCTCATAAATTAGTTTTAACAACAAATAAGTTGGTAAGTATATAAAAGATAATATTTAATAAATTAGCTATCTTTTTTTATGTAATTTATATATAATATATAATATTATTTGTTGGAATTTGAATTGAACAAAGATATTTATTATAATTAATGTTTGAAGTTATCAAAGCTTATTCATTTCATAAAATAGAGGAATTAAATTGTCTACTCAATTAAACGAAGATATTACCACATTTTGAACTT
>Ga0214543_1011253_pt1 | contig 12666 bp, 8 predicted proteins | sample CNSS2metaG_FD_160094 | JGI IMG/M metagenome (GOLD analysis project Ga0214543, IMG submission 160094) | Root nodule microbial communities from cowpea collected in UCLA plant growth center, Los Angeles, California, USA - CNSS2 | ecosystem: Host-associated > Plants > Roots > Nodule | place: USA...
TATATATATATATATATATATATAGATATATTAAAGATTTTAGTTTAAATATCACTCAAGTAACATCTTAAATATAATTTTTTTGATAAAATTGTTTTATGTAATGTTTTGTAGAAAGGTAACAAGTTTGTTGTATCTATTTAGTTCAAGATTTCAACTTATCATCCCATTTAATTTTTTAAAATAATTAATAACATAAACTTAAATCACAAATATTTATCCAAGAATTATCATATAATTCCAAATTATTTGATTAAAAAATAATTTATAACAAACATATTACTAAAATAAAATCTTAGAGAAACAAAAAGATTTGACAACAAAATTAGTAATCTCTCACTTGATGTGATTCAAGATCCAATAAATGAAATTTCAAACAAACAAAAGATTAAAGATCAAGCTAGCTATTTAAATATAAATAAATTAAATCTTCTTTCACAAAGGATGATTGAATTAGTGACAGGATGATTGAATTAGTGACAGAAAAAAAAAACTAAATTGAACATAAATTAAGAATCGACTTACGATAGAAATATAATTTTAAAAAATCTTGTGTTCGTTACATTTTTATGATTGATATACTTGAAGAATATTGGAATGACTTTAGCTCTTACATCACTTGTTGAAAATATAGTTGAAGCTTCTTTAAAAACGTTTGACCACCTTACAATAAAGAGAGGTTAAGATAACCTCTTACATTTCCTTGTTTGTTTCTTAACTTGATTCTTTATATTTTTTTATTATTCAGGTATAGTTTATAATCGAGTTAGTGATGAGGAACAAACTAGCTTGAGTTAGAAATTTGTTACTTTTAAGTATTTATATTTATTTTTTAGTTTTATCTTTTAATATTTATGTTTTACATTAAAATAATTATTTTATTAACATTATTTTTTAAACTACATTTTTAATAGTTTTTTCAATTTAACCATTTTTATAAATTTAACTATTTTTTATTAAAAAATAATCTATAAAATAAATAAAAATTATTTAAAATAAAATTATAAAATTTATCTATATTTAATTTTATAATAATAATAAATTTTTTATTATTACTATAAAAAAATAAACGCACACATTACATTGAATAATTTCAGTTTGATCATATTTAAGAAAAGAAATAAATGTATTTATTTTGTCAAGTGTATGATGACACGAAGCAGTATTCATTGCCCATGTCATATATTACTTTTGTCATATTCATTTACTTTTGTCAACAGGTAATCTTAATTAATCCACGTCATTTATTATTATATAATGTATCACTATTAAATGTAGTAATTGCTGATTTAACATAAATTAGAAGAAAAAAATTAAATAGTAGTATGAAATAAAATAAAAATATAATAATAATAATAATAATGAGATAACTGTTATTTAATTTTAAATGTAAATGAAAATGTTGGCAAGCGAAACAGCCTTAAAAGATCAGAAAGATAAAAGCTTGGATTCGGAACTGTGTTGGGTGAAGCATTTAAAGCATGAGAGGTAGGGTTCAGATGTCAGAGAACTTTAACAAAATGACGAAAGTACCACTGCTAACTGCTATGCTTTGGTTTTGTATATTGATATTTAACAATTCAAAATAGCAAAGTTTGGGAATTTGACAAATTTGAAAGAAAGCAGAGCAGAGCAGACAGAGAGAAGGATAGTCATCACAACACAACAACAGGGTTTCATTATGTCTCAGCTTAACCACACGGTGAGCTTCTTTTTCGTACCATTTTTCCTTTGCTTTTCTATGTAATATCTTATGCTCTAATTTTTATGTTATTTGCATGAACTAAATCTTAACGTGAATGAAGCTAATGCGAAAGGTTAAAACTTCCTACGAAGGTTGGTTTTTTGCCATTAAAAGGTTGTGCAGCAAGTTCAGTATTTTCGGTTCTGGTCCAGCAAAATTTGGAGTTTTCTCCATTTTATTCCTCAATTTTTAAATCATAGGTTAATATTCTTTAAATTCCTACATAATGAGGGACTTTGGGAGACCCAATTTGTGTGTGTAAGAATGGTTGTTACCGGCCCTTCGCGATCTATTGAATTATAAGAGAACTCTGTTGAGGTTAATTGGCTGCAACTATGGGTGTGAAAACTCTGAAAGATACTGTTTTTATAGAGTACTGCTTTTCGAAACCTTTGTTGGTGATACAAAACATGATTTGATTTGGGGGCATGGCTCTTCTGTTGATTTTGTGATAAATTGATTGAAGAAAACCAAGATACTTGATTCCAGTGAAGGATATAGTAGGGTCTTTGCACCATGTTTTTTATGAATGACTTTTTTTACTGTTTGTTGCAGCCAAAACCCTTTGATTGCAGGACCTGCATTTTGTTATTTGATTGAGTAATAAAAGTCCCATGAAGAACCCATGACTGAATGTAATATTTGTTGAGAATCTGAAAGTGGGTTGAACCAAGTGTTGTTGATGACTTCATGTTACTATGTTGCCTAAATGTTTTAATTGTTCTGGTGCTTTACATTTTTTATGATGTTAATTTTTTCCACGTCATGTTCTTTTGCTGTTTCAGCTGAATCTAAACGATGACATCAGAGAGAGATCTAAGATTATCAAACAGCACGAAGATAACCTTAAGTTCCTTAATTCTCAATCAAACCAGTTAGCTGAATCAATATTTGACTTGCAAGGTATGTCTAGAAATCAATCTGGTTTTTAGAATTTTAAATAACTGCTCGATTTAATACTGCATCGTATCATTACTCATTAGTTGAGAGAGACACTTTAATCAAGCTTTTGTTATTTAACTCACTCCAATGTTTTTTGCTTATGAAATTTTTAGTGAGTCTTGCAAAGTACCATTCAAATAATGTAATTACATCAGATAGTGGAAATGGTTCCTTTCATACTGAAGAGGAAACAATGGAACAGATACTGAAGAAAGAAAACTCTGCTGCTGGTGTGTTTAGTTGGCTAAAAGGTAATGCTCAGACATCGAGTTTGACCTTAACAAAGGATGTTGTGGGAGTTGTTGCAACCCTTGGCAAAGTTGAGAGTGATGATCTTAGCAGGTTAATATAATTTATTTTATTTCATTTTCAAATTTTTAACACCCATCTATATCTCTTGTAGTCTCATTTAATTTTCAGATTTAGAACATGAGTCTCATTGTTCTTTTAATACAGTCATTAATACTGATATGAAATTTCCAAGCACACCAGTACTGGTGTGAATCTTAGAACAAGAGAAAGAAGCATCTATTACAACTATTTAACTAAAAACACTTTCGGTTTTGTCTAAATTCAGGATCCTTTCTGAGTTTCTGGGCTTGGAGACAATGCTTGCGATTGTGTGCAGTTCCTATGAAGGTATCAATGCACTGGAGAAGTATGATAATGAAGGCTTGATAAACTGTAATGCTGGATTGCATGGCATAGGGTCTTCAATTGGAAAGAGAATTAATGGCAGGTTTTCTGTCATATCTCTTGCAGATTTAAGGCAAGTTTGACAATTATGTAAATTTAGCTCCTCTTGTCACATTTTTTAGCAGCATAGGTTCATATAAAGAGAGACAGACATAAAGATCCTATTTATGGTTAAATTTGTGTGCCATGTGCAGGCCTTTTTGTCTATTATTCTCTTTATAAGATGTGAAAAGTAGAAGGGGGAGAAAAATATCTGCAAATAAAATCTGACACAGTACTTTGACACCAGAATTCTTTTATATCCATTTGACACTATCCTTCACTCTATGGTGTCAAATGACTATAAAAGAATTCTGATGTTAAATACCATTGTCCCATCTGACACATTAACAAGTGACATTTGCCTTCGAAAAAACAAAAATCTCTGTCATGCATAATTTAGAAGGAATGTGAACCTCTTTGATCATAATTTTTAAAGCAGTGTTGTGGTTGTTGTTATTTATTGCAGGCCCTTTGTTGGAGGGTTGGTAGCGGATGATCCACAAAAGAAGTTGGATCTTCCAAAGCCAAGATTACCTAATGGGGAGTGCCCAAGTGGGTTTGTGGATTATGCAGTGAACATGATCCATTTGGATTCAAAACATTTATCTTTTGTTACTGAGATTGGGTATGGTCTTAGAGAGACACTGTTTTATGGACTTTTTTCTCGCCTACAAATATATAAAACCCGGAACGAAATGCTGCATGCTCTCCCATGCATTCATGAAGGAGCTTTGTCACTGGATGGTGGGATCATTAAGAGAAGTGGCATGTTTGCTCTCGGTAGCAGGTCAGTGTCAAATTAAACTTCCCCTTTCTATTACATCTTTGATTTGGTTGATTCTACTTTTATTTTATTCCCTTCTTTTTGGTTTGATTAAGATAAATATTTCAGTAGTTCAATTTTGCTCATTTCAATGACCTAGGGGAATTTTATTTAGTTGATACTTCATCCAATTGATTTATATCCCCACAGTGAGCATAGTCTGCTTTACACATTAGTTTTTTTTATATGCGGGTTGAATTTGTTTTTAGTCTAAACTTGTCAAATTAAAATTCGTTTATATACCAAATTTTAATATATTTTGGTCTTCAAGTTATAAAAATGAATAAACATATTATTTTTAATCAAACAACGTTAACATTTTTTACATTTTAAACACACTATTATAGGTTATCATTTGAGGTGGGACGTGATAAATTGTGTAAATAACTCAAATGTCAACCTAGAACAAAAGTTAACGTCATTGGATTAAAATTACTATATCCAATTAGTTTTAAAAGTCTGAAGGCCAAAATGTATTAAAGTTTGAGACAGACAAATTTTAATTTTGTGTTTAAGTTTAGGACTTAAAAACACATTTAATCCAGAAAAAAACAACCCACCAATTTTTATATGTTCTACTTGATGAAAAAAGATTTTTTTCCATAGTAGTATATTATGAGACATATTTGGCAAAAGTATTTGATGAAATTATTAGTTAAAGGAGCTTATAGAAGTAAATTACATAATTGGACATGTTTGTATGATATTTGAGATAAAAATATATTTTTATTGGTAAAATATATTTTGAGGGTGTTCTAGTTTTATTTTTACACCTGTATAATATTTTTAAGTTATAGATTACTTTGGGAATATATGTATTGTTTTCAATTGTCAATTTTTTCAAATTGTCTATTTATCATTAAACTAACTGATACTATTTACAGTATTTCTGTTCAAATTTTAAATAAAGTAAAACTAATGTATTTTTAGATAAACATTAGATATTTAAAATAAGTAAAAATGGAGTTAAAATGCATAATGTAATGCGAAAGATATTTAAAATATACCATCTTTCAATATTAATGTGTTGAACTATAATCCTGAAATAGTAAAAGAATGTTGTAACTGATATAATAGTTGAAATAAATTATATAATATAAAGAGTATCATAGTGATAATAATAACTTATTGTCTATCGTTGTCAGTATTTTTATTTAGTAAACGATTCTAAATAAGAAACTTTTACCGTCTAACATGAATTAAAAATAATAAAATCATGTCTTATGTAGGAAAATTTTAAAAAGGAGATTTAATAACTTTGTTGAAGAGCAAACTAGTAGTAGATGTTGAAAATTTGAAACGAGCGTTGTAAAGAACTTTAGTTTAAAGAACGTTACTTCTGGTTAGCAACGTGCATTGAAAGAACTTACTTGTGGTTAGTAACGTGCAAAAGCTTCAGATTTCTCTGCTAGGTTTTTCTTTTTGTGATGTTGGTCTATATATATATTTTTAATATATTTTAAAGTATAAGAATCGGTGTCTATTAATGTATGTATTTTAAATGCACAATAAAAGGAACATAAAAGAAATCTAGCAGATAATCTAAATTAATATATATATATATATATATATATATATATATATATATATATATTTCTAATGACGTTTTTTAAAGAATGGTACAAACTACCGAAAAAAAGCTGTGTACCAAGTGCTAGTTTCGTAGAGGGTCATTCAAACTTTTAAACTTGCAAAAAAGGTAGAAACTAACTGAAATGAACATAACCATGCATGTCAATGGATCGGTAATTGACAGTTTTAATTGGGGAGCTGCTATGGTACCAAATGGATAAGTTTCGAGGGGAAAATATGTAATTTTTATTTTTAAATTTAGAGGGAAAGCTATAACAGTGTTATGATATAGGTAATGGAAGATTAACCATGTATTCGCATTATGAATATGATCAAAAGTAATGCTTTTCTGAGGTGTGATCATCATCAAATATATAGTTACATTAACAAGAAATAATTCTTTTTTTTTTTGGTTAAAGCACTATTTTCTTTCCCTCGCTTTCATCTCACTCTGGATATATTTTTTTTTGGCCTTATCATGAATGACATTTTTCACAAAACTCTCCTGCTGCAGGAAAGATGTAGAAGTGAAGTTTCCTTTAATTTATGGAGGATCTGGTGTACCTCCAGACTACATTGAAACTGAAGAGGCAGTGAGGAAGCTGAATTGGGAAACATCTAAACTTAGTGCAGATAAGCACAGAGAGCAGCAATTATTAGATTATAGAAAAGGGAATCTTCAGTAGGCGAACCTCAAGTTATTTTGCAAGACAATGTTAACAACTAACTAACCACATTTAATTGTGTATCAGCTACTAATTTTGTGGATATGTATGCATAAAATAGACACGACACAGTGAACTTCTTTATGTAACCTAAACAAGTACCTATGCTTGCTTACATCTGATTCTTAATTTCCAGTCAGGAGAAACCTTGGATGGTTTAGATGCAACTTGCTAAGCACTTCTACTTTCTTGGAAATTAAATGTGTTGAGCACATCCAAGTTCTTATTTTCATAAGTCTTCTCTTCCATTTCCAAATCGTTCTCTGATTAAGATGATGCAACATGTGGAACTTTCTTTGAATTAATTTCAGTAAAATTGACTTAAAAATTCTAATTTTGATACAATTGATTATGATATATAGTTCTTTTCACACACAAAAAAAGAAGTTTATGTAAGATTTAATATTATTGTGAAAGTAAATTGAGAAAAACCATGTTTTTCGGTTGACGAGAACTATTTCTAAAAGACAAGAAATAATTTACAAATTTCATAACCAAAGTCATTTGATATTTTTGTCCACTGCAATTACACAACCCCACACTATCGTCCAGAATCAATTTGCTACAATAGAATAGTTCAAAATTGGTAGAGCGCACAATAAATTTGTTACTAATTCAAAATTGGTAGAGTCCTATCATGGAGGACACTAAATCAATTAGTCAGTAGTTTGAGAAAATTAAAGTCATCAAGGGTATCTGGCACTAAATGAAGTTGCTATATTAAAAAAATGAAAAGGGGACACTATACTAACTACTATAATTCAAAGACATTTCCCTGTCACATAAATATCAAACTCACTTGCCTGCCCTAAAAAAGTAGATTTATGTGCCTTTGATCAAAATACAAAGCATGTTTTCGTACAAACTTACTCGGTAGGAATAGAAGGCAGAGTATCAACTTCTGTGGTAGGTGTGCTCACATCCTCTTCTGCTCTCCTCTCATTAGTTTGCCTGTCAGTTCTTCTCCAGCAATTTTTTGAAATGTGTCCCCTCTTGCCACATATATTACAGGATAAGCTCCTGGCATTGATTTCTGGCCTATTCCTACAGATTCCTAGTGGCTTATAGTCAACCCTCCTCTGTCCACCACCTCTATTGCCCTGGTGAAATCCCATACTGTAAGAATGTTCACCCCCTCGTTGCACTCCACACCGAAATTCTTCCTCTACCTGTATACATTCCATTAACTTCCAGAAAGGTAAATATTCCTCACGCAATAACCTGATGCAGAAGTCCTTCCAGGATGGTGGAAGCTTTGAAATGATGACACTAACATGAAAGTTATCGTCAATGAATATTCCAGAAGCAGCAATAGAATCTGCAATGCCATTTAGTTCTCGGATTTGCTCAATCACTGTTTTTTCATCATCTATCTGAAATTCAATATACTTTTTCACTTGAGATCTCTTGGTTCCAAATTCCTCATACTGATAAACCATCTTTAGCTCTTCCCATAATTCCTTGCTGCTCATTTTTCTGTTCACATACTGGTTGAAAAGAGGATCGGATAAATGGCTCAAGATATTGCGACAACACACTACATCATCATTCAACCATCTCCTTTCTGCAGCCTTGGCTGCAGCAATGTCTTCGGCCTTTGCACCTTCCCCTAATGCAGCATTCGGGCATGGTTCAGTTAGTACATATTCAATCTTTAATTGTTTCAATAGTGATTTGATCTGCTGAGCCCAGAAATGGAAATTCTTCCCATCAAAACGGACAACTTCAATAGGGACTATAGGCTCAAGTGGAGCAACAGGAATAACAGGCTCAAGAGGAGCAACAGGGATAACAGGCTCAAGAGGAGCAGCCGCGACAACCGAATTTGACCCATCTTCATTTTGCTTACCATTAAGCTCCGATCTACATTATGTTGATTACATGTTCTAGGTTAGACTAGCCTATGAATAAATGTTTTTACTGCAGTTATAAAACAATTTTTACCATACATTTATCTGCATACCTAAATACCTAGCAACATGTTTTCCTTCCAGAAAAAAAGAACACAGAAATTTCTTCAACTAAACTTATAATAAAGAATATCATAAATTCATAGTTGGTAGTATACCAAGAGACTAGAAAAAAAAAAAATTCTGAGCATATGCACTCAGCAATTTCCACGGCATCACATTTCAATAACTACATGATCAATATCATTGGAAGTCATAACCTTTCATATTATCACATTATTGCATACTCACCTGATCCTTCCTTCCATCTTTATGATAGCCTCTTCTATTGCAGGAACACTCTTCTTGAAGATTGACCATTGCTCAGAAGGTAAACTTATGCCTAAAATCGTATACAGGAAAAAGGACATGTTTAGTTTCAAAATTCAGATTAACCAAGTTCTCAGCGAGACAGAGTAACCATATTCTCAGCAGAACAGAGCCACATAAACTCAAGTAATGATCCTCTAAAGCTAAATCAGATGACTTTAGTTTTGTCTCATTAGATGACTTTAGTTACATTAATCAAGTGAAATCATCAGACATTAAAAGGTAAAATCTCAAGGATATTATTGACCATGAGATTCTTTAATATTATTTCTTCTAATGTAGCCTCCTCTGCAAATTTTTCAAGAACAAGTGATGTACTCTCCTCACTTTGCCATAGTGGTTTTCTTTACATCAATATGACCTAAAAGGAATGTAGTGTTGGGTATCTATTGGTATCCGTGTGCACTAATAATGAAATTAATTGATTACTTGGGAAAAGATACTGTAATGTTGTTCATACCTGTGTTGTTTTGCAAAATAAAAAAACCGTTCGGACAAACCAATTGTCTTAACTTAAGGTCTTAGGTCTTAGGGTTGAAGGTGGTTTCAACCCCTTATATGAATTGGTTCATGTCTCATTGGGACAGTCCCTCGAAAGACCCATCAAAGACAAGGCTCTCACTGACTATAACTGATTTTTTGTCATTCTTTTCAATAATATTCACACTAATATCTTACCCTGGGCTAGCAAGATAAAAAACACAGAGTTTTTTACACGATAATAGGGTTAACTTGGCAAAAACTACGACCATGGTCAACATACAAACACAAAATTTAAAATTCCAGCAAAATTTACAGTGTGAAGAAGCATTATATAAAGCAGGGAACAGCAAATTCACATGAGTAAACAAAAGATTATGTAATCACCTTTAGAACCAGGAAGTAGTTTTCCATCTTTCATATAGAACTCCCTAAATGAGACTAGTGATGTCCCTCTGAATGCTTTCACCGACACGTTCCTCCTGCTCGAAAGCTAGACCAATCAAACAAAATTTAAAAACAAAAATTAAATACCGTCAACAAGTTCGTAAATTTGTACAAATTGGATTTGGGCTCTTCACCAATTACACATTCTTAAACCATAGGATCCAGCCTAACAAAAAGAAACACAGGTTTTAGGGCTTTTATTGAATATGGAGGAAGGAGAACTTACATGACAAATAACACGTTCAGGATCTTCCCTCTTCAGTTTCAGCGCCTCCGTCTCCTCATCGGCCTCGACCTTCACTACATTTTCCTTCTTCTCTGCCTTTCCATTGGCCATAATGGAGAGAAGATACGACTCAACTATGCTTCTAACAAAGTGTTTATTGATCGAGTCGGAGAGGTCGATACCGAGTCTCTCCGAGGCAGCGAGCCGTATGCCGAACTCAGTGGCTTCTTCCATGTTGGATTTGTTCAGTATGTCCAACACTGTTTCCTCTATTTTTCGTTGAGTTTCTGATTCCATACTCATAAAAGTAAAAGAAATTAGAAAATCATTGTATTTTTGATTCAGCCCCCAGATATATGTTGTGTTGTGTGTGTGATAGAGAGGGAGAGGATGAATATAAAAAAATAAAAAATGAAAATAAAAATATATTAAAAAAAATATATTTAAAAAAAAAAAAAAAAAAAGCAAACAAGGTTCCACCGAGATTTGAACTCGGGTTACTGGATTCAGAGTCCAATGTCCTGACCACTAGACCATGGAACCTGACAATGTTGGTTTTTTTAACATATTTATATTATTTGTTTGAACTAATTTTGTGTCTCACAAAAATCATGAAGGTAGTAAAAGATTACATTTAAAACCAGAGGTTCCACCGAGATTTGAACTCGGGTTGCTGGATTCAGAGTCCAATGTCCTAACCACTAGACCATGGAACCTTACAATTTTGACTTTTTTAACATTTCAATATTTCGTAATCGTGTACTTGCATTAAATAATATTTGTAATTGATAAAATTATATTAGACATGTTGAATATTTGATTTTAGTTAACACTCGAGAATACACATTGCATTATTTGGAGTGATGGATTTGTAGATGTAGATCATGTTTTTATACGCTGATTTGTAAGAAAGTGAAAAAATAAATTTATAATCTCATATCGTCAAAGTTGTAAAATTTGCAAGGATAAGATGTACTTTTACCATTATATCCTTATATGTGCCATCAAAAGAGAGAGAGAGGGTGATGGTGGTTCATGGTATGGGAAGTGTGGGTGGGTGACGAGTGTGTGAGTGTTCCCAACTTTTGTTGCATCATCACACTCAAACTGTTAAGGTCGTGGAGATGAGAAGCATGGTCAGGGTGTTTGGGGTTTTAGGTTTGATTCATAAAAAATGTACAAATCTAATGATTTTAATTTTTTAACATTACATAAAAACAAAAAATATCTTCATATAATTTAAAATGTTTAAAGAGTAATTAATTATGAACGATTCTTGGAAAGATTTTACAATTTCATTTTTAATGTTTTCATCAAATTATTTCTTTTTGTAAAACTCAAGTTCTTCTAAATTCGATAGTAAGTATTTTTTTTCCCACTTAAATTATCTGTTTATAGAAAACCTAACTTTAAATTATGCTCTAATTAATCTATTATCCATCAAAATACTAACCACTAATCTAATTGATAGTTTTGTAGGAAAATTTCAGTTTATTGTCAAAATATATGTTAAAAAAGTTTTTAAAACTCGTATATCGAAAAATACCGAAACACATTTTTAATTTTAGTATAAATCTAAAACAGAATAAAAACTACAACAACACAAATAGAAAGAAAAAATGTACTAACAAAAAATGAGGATAAAAATTTGATATACACGAACAATATTAGATTGAAGGAATGTAATATGCCTATATCCTAAATAAATGATTATTAGAAAAAGATAAGAAAGACAACAAAAGTCACAATAAGATAGAAAAATAAAAGAAAAAAAATAAAATTATAAGAGAATAAAAATAGTTAATCATTATCTTCTTTGTAAGCAAAATTATAATTCACGAAATGAAGGTTTTAACTCATTAATGACTATTTTTATTATAAAAAAAATTTAACATACACTAATAAAAATTTAATTAAATTATATTCTCAAACATAAACTTATAATTAATATAATAGAACTATATTAGTAATAAAATATTCTTTTGAGGCCTTTTTTATCTTAAACATAATTTTATAATTAATTTAATATTGATATATTAGTAAAAAAATATATTTTGAGGCTTTCTTTTCTTTAAAAAAATTATAAATAAAAAATTAATAATGATATATTATTAATAAAATTTGATTTAAGTCTTCTTTTGTTAGAGGCCTAAAGCGACTGATTTTATCCTTGAGACGATCCTGGTTGATGAAACGGTCAATAATTCTAAATTTTTAAATCATTATTAAAAAAAATTAATACAACATGTCATCATATTTTTAACACCAATAATAATTCATATTTAAATTTTTCATAAAAAATAAAATTTATTATTTATTTATTATTATTATTATTATTAATTTTTTTATTAAAACAATTTTTAAATCAAAATATTTAACTCATCAAAATATCACTTCATATTACTTTTTTTAATATAAAGAAAAATTTTATAATCTTAATTTTTTCTATTAAAATTTTAGTTTTTATCAATACTTGAGACTGAGACGTTAAAATATGAGTAGTGGACAACAGTACCACTCTCCTCCTCTTCTATTTATAATGAAGCAAGCAAGTACATATGAAAAGACTACTCTAAGATACTAGGCATGATTACATGCAATAGTAGATACGGCAGTAGGTAGTTTCCCACACTCAACACCCTACACATAGGGTTAATGATACAATAGGTAATAATTCTAACACTCCCCCT
>Ga0214543_1011254_pt1 | contig 12666 bp, 4 predicted proteins | sample CNSS2metaG_FD_160094 | JGI IMG/M metagenome (GOLD analysis project Ga0214543, IMG submission 160094) | Root nodule microbial communities from cowpea collected in UCLA plant growth center, Los Angeles, California, USA - CNSS2 | ecosystem: Host-associated > Plants > Roots > Nodule | place: USA...
TCATATTTTAAAAAAACATAAAAATCAAAATATATATATATATATATATATATATATATATATATATATATATATATGAAAACATAATTATGCTTAAATGTATGAAAAAAAATAAAATAATGAAAATGGTTATTAGAAACAGATATCTCAATGAATTCATTCTGATATTTTAAAACTATGTTAACAACGATGAAGTAGGTGAGATAAAGATGGGAAGAAAACATTTCCAAGGAAAAATAATCACAGTAACGATGAAAATATGAGATGGGGCAGAGTTTTTTTTTTCCACTTTAAGTAATTATTAAAAAAGAATCTAATGTGACATACACTGATCTAATCATAAATATTTTCTTCCTCCAAAGTAGTTCATACAAATTTAAAAATGCATTAATCCAAATAAATAAAAGAAAATTTGAATTATTTCAATAGTAAATTTAAGAGAATTGTAATTTGTGTAAAAGTACAAGGCGAAACTATATATTATTCACATGAATGTCAATCGCTAGTTGTTCCAATTAATCACGATTGATGTACCCTGACTTCTTGTTTTGTTTCGCAATAACAATTTGTAGAAGAACTTATCCATAAAAGCACAATTTTCTTGTTTTTTTCGGGTGTAAAATTATTATATGCTTTCACAAACCTGGATTTTATTGGAACATTCTGAGTTTGTGAGCTGGACACAGTTATAACCATGACGACGACTTGATGAAAGGTCATCCTTATCCATAATGATATTTTTAGAAATTATTTTCTGATAATGTCATATGTTAGAAAAAAAAATAATAATAAATACAGTTGTTAGATCCCACTCATGATGACTCATTTATCTAAGTCAAATAACGGGAAAAAAATCACAAATTGAAAAAAAAAAAAAGAGGTCTCGTTAATTCTAAAGTTAATTAATGACTACATTGGATAACTCTTCACATAATGATAGTATTAAAACATAAAATTGTTTTTGAGACTATTTTTCTCAAAATGCTATCTCTCAATAAACGTATTTAAGATAACAGGCTTCAAGTACAAAAATTATTTTTTTCCCACGAAAAAAAAACATATTATACTTCATGTTCTTTCACTTGCTTCCATTGGGGTTGTTGGAATGTTATAAGGACAATGCAGGTGGGTTCATGTAGAATATTGGATTCCTTATTTCCTTTTGACTTTGTCTTGTGTCCTTATGTTCCTTATTATCGTGATAGAATATACTCCTTGAAGAATTTTTTTTTTATCATTCAATTTTAACGAAGATTTAAAGTTTAGTTGCCACTGAATTTTATCTTGTTTATTCTTCATGTCATGTAACTATGCAAATTACTTTTTTAGATATGATGGTATTATGTTAGGAATAACAGAATGAATCGTACATAGAAAAGTTGACATCATTTGTTAGAATTAAGTGTTTATTATTAGACAAAAAACTATAACAGTTAATTACGGCGCAACTCTTTTTATTTAAAAATGTAATCCAGTCAATTTAGTCTTTATCCAGAATAATTAATGTTACTTGTAACAATTTCTCCTTCAATACTAAAAATCTCACTTAGAATTATGACTTACTCCATATATTTTTCTGTTACGGAACAATTATATAACCCGCAACATTATTAGCATAATTTAAAAAATAAATCTATTTTTTTACCGAGGCATTTTAACGGCAAGTTAAAAGTTAACTTTTAAGAGAGACCCCAAAATTCAACGATAATAAATGAAATTGAGTTATGTATAGCAAGTGGGACAGTCATAGGTAAAGCTTGAGTAGTTTACCCACTTCTCCCATTCAATGCATAATAAGTTGGTAGGAAGTTAAATTAGCACAACACAAGGCTAATTATGTGGATTAATATCATTATTAATTAATATACACGAAATAAAGTGTCACTAACAATGCGGAATTTTGGCAATTTATAAAGGTAGGCGATGTAGCCAAGGAACATGGCAGATGTAAGAAAATCCCCTGTTTTAGTGCGGAATCAAAAACACCACGAAGAAAAATTTATTAACAATTCAAAATGGACCACCTGAAACAAGAATATAGAAAAAAGTAATTTTGCTTTTCTGGTAAACGTAAGAAACTCATCCCTAATAATACGAGTTTATTTGAAAATAAGAGATTAATCATAATGAATAGATTGAAAGTAGAATTACGTGAAAATAGGAAATTCGTAAATAATAAATATTATTTGTCTCAGATTTCATTTTATTTACAGATAAGCGGATTAATCTGATTTATTTTGTCTTCTCTTATGGCATGAAGGCGATAACACGGTGGTGTATTGTTGTGGTTCTTGTGTGAAGAAGTTCTTTTAACAACCATTACTCGAAATTCCTCTTCACTTTCCAATAAAAGGCTGTTACATGACACACAACTTGTGGGGACCAAAATAACTTAAACCACACCCTACACCTGCCTTAGCTTCCAAGTATTCACACACACACAATGTTAAGTTCTGCTCTGCAACTTCATTATTCAGACCCTGTCATCACCACTAAGTGGTATAGTAGCAGTACACACCCTACTCTATCTTCCTTCACCCACCACAACCTACCATTTCTTTTATTAATAACAACGCTTCTTCTTCTCTTTTCTTTTCTGTTTTTCCACATAAACAACCCTTTTTAGCTTTCCTTTTAACTTCCATCTATCTACTCAAATTTGATGCTGGTCCCGTGCCCAAAGTTTGGTGCCCCTAATAACAGAGGACAAAATTAACATTGGATTGGACCACTCCACACAAGTACACGCAAGTGCGCCACCACCAAACTCTATATATACTCTCACACAATTATTTATTCATGAATTTCTTAATTCTTTACTAATAATACGTGCGAGAGGATAATCACATTTTGAAATCCATGAATAGAATTTGCGTAATGCTTACGTGCTTCGTTGGAAAGTGAAGAGAGAAGAGAGAAGATTAGTGTTAATAATCTGAATAAAATAAGCAGAAAAGAGAACAGAAACAGGAAGTTATATGATTATGTGCCTACTAATATTAATATTATTATTATTACCTCCCTTAAAGCACGCTCGCAACTGAATTTCAGACTGCACGCTCTGCGTTACAGCTATCATCCACATTACTTAATTTCGCCTTCTAACAAATTTTAAATTCAACACAATCCTTCTTTCTTCCCCCCACCACTCACTCAATCTAAAACCTTTCATTCAAATTCATTACCACTTTCATTCTCTGCCAACACCTGTTCACTTAATATATTCTACAACTTATCAATTATGCAAACTTCTTAAAAGGAAATTCTTCTATTCAAATAACTTTTTCACAGCCTTTGTTGAAATAATTAAGAATTAAATAAAATTTTAATATCTTCCGAGGTGATTCGTGTTGAAATGGATATCCCAATCAAACTTCGCTTTGGTATATAATAACGTGTAATACTTTAAAGAAAATATCTGATCCAAAACTTTATTCCTACTTACTAATCCTTTAACATTTGAAACCCTTTAAAAACATAATAATTAACTGTGTGTACTGTGACCAAAACAATCCATATTATTTGGAACTGACGGTGAATCAAGAAAACCGGTTTATGTTATCAATCTTATTCACTGTTTTTGTCTTTTTTTATTGCAATGGGAAGTAACATGTAGAGAAACAAATCTAAATGTTTGCCTGATTAATTTTATTTACTTTTTCTTATTTTTATTCTTCTTCAAGTATTAATCTAAAGTAGTCTAAACTTAATCAAGATTTTAATATTGTAACGGACAAAATAAAAAAATTAACTGAATGTTTCATCACAACTCAAATGAATTATTATCCTTTTCATATGATTTTTCAGTTTTTATAAGAGAGTTAGTGCTAAGTCAATAATAAGGCAAGATTAAGATAATATATTAGAATTAGTATTATTTAAAAAATGTATAGGTTTTTCTCTCCTACAATTAATATCTGAAATTTACATTAAAAATTTATGTTCATTATTGTGTAAGAGGATGCAATATAAGAACACCCATATTAAATATAAAAAACACATGATTTTACTCAACTTTAAAGTTATCGAAATACCAATTTTGACCCGAGATTTGTCATGGTTACAAACTTCTACAAATATTCTCTATGGAAAGGAACAGTAATATACAAAGACATTACTCAAAATAAATATTTTTTGACTTGGGCAATTACTCTTTTCAACTACTCCATCCATTTATTTTATCTGGAAAATATAATAAACCATCTTATTTCACTATATAAAAACATGTAACCATGCAGACGAAAAATAAATCTAAACAACCTGGCAAAGAAGTAAAGTATGAACGAACTTATGTAATGAGTTGTCAGTTGTCTATTTTAGTCATAGTCGGCAAAGCAATACTTTCATAGATTAGCATTTACAGCTTAAAATAGAACAAAATAATACATCATAAACACAATGTGAAGCAGGTGAGTGTTCTGCTAAAAAATAAATTTAAGAAAAAAAAAGCTTTTTCTTGATTTCCCATAATTGTTTAAAAAAAAGACAGAAAATCAATGAAAAGCCACACGTGAATACACTGAGCCCACTCTAATACTTCCTTACTCTCATCCCTCTGTACAGCCTGTAAATTGTTTGTTAGTAGTAAAATGCCTCACTCAAAATGAACAACCCCACTAAAAAATTTAAAAAACGGAAAGGGGCAAAACACCAGACGACAAAGAAAAAACGCCGTAATCACCCAACCAATTCCACCTGCTGGCACAGCTCCTTCCTAAGCCGTTGAGAGAAAAGCCTGCAGGCATCAACGCTCAGATCCACGGCGGCGGCTAGCGCTACGAACGCCGCCGCATCCTCCGTGCAGTTCACGTGTGGCACGCTAACCTCCACCTTAGGCTTGCTGCACCTCCCCTCGCCCTCCACGCTCGCTGACATCACAAAACCTCTATACATACAGTAGGGCCAGAGGCCATATCCATAGTCTCCGCTGCTCTTCGGGCTGCATGCCGGCGATGTTGCACTCCCCGGCGTGGCGCGGCCGTTCGATCCGCCGTTGTTGTTTCCTCCGCTATGACAACTCATATCAATGACAAACTTTCCTCCTTTGGAAGAGCTCAGTGTGGACTCTGCAAGCACTATGCCGGCAGCGCTCATGCCGCCGTTGGTGTCCGGTATGAGCTCGAAGCGGTAGCCAAGGCCGTCGGAGCCGCCACGCTCGCGCCATGCCTCGAGCCTCCCCCAGGGCTTCCATGTACCGTCGCTGGGACGAAGAATCAGCCACGAACCGGGAGTGGAGCAGCTGACCCGGTCCGAACCGGGCGAAGCGACAAAAGGCGTGACCATGGAAGCTGCCGCAACCGGCGAACCGGAAAGGTCGTGAACCGTAATGGACCATCCCTTGCGCTCTTTCCCCAGACGCTCGCGCTCACTTCCGAATGAGCTCAACCAGCTTCTAGAACCTCCCGGTTCTGACTGTAACGACCTGAACGAAAGAGAATAATGACCCCATTGTTAACACTGAACACACAGCATTCACACACACTCACATTACTAAAACCGTTGCACTCTTACAAATCCAAATCCTTAAAATTGATCCCTAAACTAAGCCAATCCTAAAACGAACTATCAAACCAAAATTTGTGTATTTCAGAAGCAGTCGCATTCAAATTCCTATAGAGGTAACAGCATGTTCAATTGAGCTTGGCTTTTCAATTTTCCTTGCCACTATACAGTGAATTACCCAACAGTAGCAACTGGCATAATTTAAACCCTATATAACTCTAGGCTAAAGTAATGACGTGAAAGTGAAAAAAACTAACCTGGAACGGTGATTTCGGTCGCCGGTGTTTCTGAAACTGAACTTGCAGGTGAAAACTGGCTGTGAGATGTTGCCCTGGATCTGGAAAACTTGGGGGCTGCATTCAGGTTCGCCATCGAACTGAAAGACGAATCTGGGGTCGGGTTCGGCTTTTACATTTAAATGGAACTGCGCGGAAGAGCCTTTGGCGTCTTTCCCTATCCTAATCCAGCCATTGTGGAACACGGTTGTCTTCGCTACTGTTCCGGCAAGATCCAAAGGCACAGACACTTTACCCAAGAGTCTCCCAGAGTTGACGCCACATGTAGTACCTCTACGGCCGGTATAGATCGAGATTTTGAGGCAGAGCTTCCCGGCGAAGATAGATTTTCCAGCAAGCTTGTCGAGATCACACTTGCTGAGGTGAAAGGTTGCGGCGATGGGGTGGACGTGGGAGTCGGGGAGGTTGTTCTCGGGAGGGATGAAGGGAACAACAGCGGACTGTAGAGGGAAGCTCTTGAGCTTGATTTTGCAGAAGCAGGGTGAAGAAGAAGGATGGACAACAGAGCGCGCCGGTTTGGAAGCAACGGGGATTTTGAGGGCGAGGTTGCCTACGGTTAGCCTGACGAAAGGGCAGGGATCCATGGAGAGTAATTAGGGTTGGTTGATGAAAAAAGGGTAATGCTAATGTGAAGGTGGTGGTGGTGGAAGAAAGATGAGGGGCGGGGAAGGTGGATTAGTGAGAGTGTTGTTCATGGGGGAATGGAGGGAAGGTAGAGTTGGAATTATGTTTTGGGCAATAACAGAAAAGGGGGAAGAGTTTTTGTGTGTAGTGTGGTGAAATGAGTTAGTTGTTGAGGGGAGGTGACATAAAGGGAGAAGAGGAAAAGAGGGAGGGTGGGATACAGCTGGGTACAGGGTGTCGTGACTCTAGTGGCTGGGGAACCCATGTTGACGGTATCTATTGCTGTTGTTGTGACTCTCTCCCTCTCTCTCTGCGCTGCACTTTGCTGGGCTCCACTCTCTGTGATATCAGCCTACCTGTTGTTACCAGTCACTGCCCATTGGATTTATCCATTATTATATTAATATTTTTTTATTTTATTTATTTTTAAATTTTTTTAATTCCTCAATTGCCCTTCATTTTCTTGTTTCCTCTTGTTGCCTACTGCCTAGGGGTAAAGCAGGTTGAGGCGCACCTGCACACTACACGTGGAGCTGCTCTACATTATGCCTCCCACACTGCACGGTACTGTTAGAGAATCCTATATCCAACCTCTCCTTTTTCATACTTGCAAAATTAACTTTTTATTTTATATTAAAAATTAAAAATATCCTTTTTCTTAACTTAATTCGTAAAAGGTTTCACATTTTCAATGATTTTATCCCTTAATCTTTAGATTGTTGAGTTAATAGGATATCAAATCTAGAAGTTTCAGAATAAGATAATTTTCACCTTTCAGGATTTTCCAATTAGGATTTAAGTCGCATTTCGGGTTTAATTAGGGATTCTACTATCCTGTATAAGTGTTGTCAATGATTTAGTTTTTTTTTAATATTTATTTGTGCATGTTTGGTTAATAATGAATATGAGGTATAGTTAGTAAAGTCCATTAAAAACAATGTTTACTAAAAATCTGATTCAACCCTTAAGAATATACAAGGTGAAGTGATTGTCATGGATGGTCTCATAGTGAGACGTCGATGGCATGTCCTGGACTAAAATATAAAATATTATATATAAAACATGAGACATGGCATATGCATCTTAAACATGATCTAAAGGGCAAATAAAAAGGACTAGATTAAGATAAAGATGTACTAACTTCCGCATATGATGTGTAAAACATTTATGAGATGGATGAGTTTTATGGATATTATTTAGTTGATAGTTGATTTGTAAAATATAGTTGATAAAGTTGTTAGTACGTAAGAGAGTAAAAATAGGTTTTCTTTATATTCATGGACAGATTTGAGAGACCTGTAAAAAGAGAAAAAGAGTGAGATGTGAAGTTGTTTTGATTAGGAAAAAATATGGAAAAATAAGTACAAAATTTATAAGTGGTTTGATTAATATATATATATATATATATATATATATATATATATATATATATATATATAATTTAATATAAGAAATAATTTTTAGAAATAAAAGTCATTATTAAAACTAGTCTTAAATTAAAAAATAATACAACTTTTATAATTAAAATACAACTTCAAAGTCAAGTAGTAATATGCATGGCAAACTTGTCCCATTTTTTTTCATTGACTAAATATGTGCCATACCTAGTTTTTTAATTCTAATAGATGATGAAAATGAGTATATGCATATTTGTTTGTTGGGCAAAGGAAGGTTTTTCTCACACCTAAGTCCGAATTTGGATTTGAGTGATAACAAATCTTCGTGTTTGTGTCGCCATGTTCCCTATTAAGTAGATTTTGTTTGCCTCCTTTTAAACATTGTTGAAAACAGCTAAGCTACTGAATTAACGGACAAGGGAAATTAATCTTTGTTTAAATCCACAAACAAATAAAAGTACGGACAAAGAAAAGGTTTTACACCAATAAGTACCATTTTATTTGTAGTTAATTAAAATGAAAAATATATATATATATATATATATATATATATATATAAATGGATATATAGAGCATGTGAGAGAATGGTGAAAGAAATTGTTGTCAGGAATAATTTTTTACAATAAATTTATGGAATTTTAAAATTGTTGCTCATATAATTTCTTTTTGAAAAAGTTGAAAAAATATTTATTTAATGTATTTGTCTTTATGTTTTTAACATTGTTATTGTGCATGCAATTTCATTGTATGTAACTCATGGTTGGGTAATTATTTTTACCACAAATCAAAGAATTGATTTAGATTTATTTGGTCCTGCTAAAGGAGAGTGGAGGTTGTAGTAAAGTGAGAAATATATTCGGTCACTTCAACATCATTAACTCGTCATTATTGTTTATTTTTTATCATGTTAAGTTCCTTATTTTGCCAATGTTTCTTCCTCCTCCGGATGTAAATCTTAACAGTGTTATCTTCATGCACCATTTAAAATGCAAGTTAAAGTTAAGGATTTAAGTAATTATTTCAGAACTTTCATCGATTAATCAATGAAAAACTTTTAGTTTGCGAGAAATATTCCTATTTTTTATTTTATTATTTTCCTCGTCTATATTTCAGAGAAGCCACATCAATATTAACTAAATTGTTTGGAAATTATTTTTCTATTCTATCGATGTAAAGAAAACAAAAATTTAACTTCAGCAACACTTATATACTGTTATGGAATCATGGATTAACTTCAGCAAAGGTGTCTGGAAGAAGGTGAAGCCCAAAAGGTATTGAAAGAAAAAACCAGGCCCATCAAAGCAAATGCATTTGGGCCTTGTACCTCCAAACCCAAAATCCGAAGGGTAAATTGGGAAGTTTGGAAAAATATCTGAGAGGGATAAACCGGTAAGAGATGAGTGTTTGAGAAACAACAGAACAGAGAAGGGGGAAGAGAGAAGAGAGAAGAATGTCTTCGTTGTCGAGCATGTTCGGGTGTGGAGTGGTGATGGCGCCACCACAAGCACTGGGAATCGGAAAGAGAAGTGACGGAGGATTGACGATAGTATGTTCGTCTCGGCCGAAGAAGAAAGCGACGGCGCATCACATGAAGACTCGGCCGCGGAAGACGCAGCCATGGGATATAAACCGCAAGCCAACTGTGTACAATCCTTTGCCTCCTCTTCCTCCGGATTTTACTGTAATTATTCCCGCCGACGCTTCTTCTGCTCCCGCTGCTCCTCCGCCTCCCTCTGCCTAGCCACTCTCACTCGGTACTGCGTCGTCGTTTTCATGTTTCTTTCTTTCTCTGTTTTCTTCAATCCTGATAATCGCTACTCTTTAAACATCTTATCTTATATTTCGTGTTTACATCTCAAATGAAACCTTCATCTGTGCATTTGTTTTGGATTAATTAACTCTCTTAGTTACGGTGAGCATGCGTTATAGAGAATTCGATTAATCTTCGAACTAATGGTTAGGTTTTCTGAATTCGTTTAGTATACCTCTATTTTTAGACTAAAACTAGAAACTCTTCCTACACATTTAGGAACGTTTTGCATCTTCCTCTACCTTTAAATTTCTGAATATTTGTAAACAAATGTTCTTTCTACACTACTTTTCTTGTTACTGTTTTTTTTTTCTCCACTTAGATATTCTGTCGCATGTATACATATACTAGAGAACTTAAATCGAACACCTTCAACTCAAAATTAATTTATTAAGTTAGTTTGAGACTCGAGGTAGTTGGAGAAATACTTGAATGTACAGTCTAACCAAGGGTCTGTGTAAATATTTGTAGTGGAAAGTAGTTATTGCAGAAACAGAACAGAACAAAGCTGTTAATTATCACACACTTGTATTAAACAGAATACTCTCCCTTGATACAAGTTCTCAAAAGGAAACAATTCGTATTTCATTTCTCAGTTTTACAAATTCAGACACTGAGACAACATACTTCAGCTGCTTTTTTATTTATTTTAAGATGTCGTGTTCTTTGCAAGTGGAGTCTAAAGAATCAGTTTATCATTTGTATATGTGCTGCTTTCCCATTCTTTCTCTTAATCACAATATTTTCATTCCTTCTGTGCTAACAGAGTGCTAGTTATGCAATTCTGATCTTAATTCTTTTGCTAGCATGAAATTCACTTGGCCACTCTCTATAATCACTTATATGGTTGTAGCAACCAGTATTAAGATACCAAACTTCTGAATAGGGAAATCAATCACCCCCAACAATACTGGATCCTCATCAGAATCATCATCTCGAGCCACATTTGTCTTTTGCTCACTGGTCTATTTCCCTTTTGCATGCCAACACTCAGAAGCAAAATGACCCCATTCACACAATTGTAATTGTAACACTGTTTTTTTTTTTCTTATTAAAACCGTCTTTCCTTTTACCATTTCCTAATCCTCTACTTGAGAAGTCGGAACTATCTTCACTCTCTTTCCTTTATTCGAGTGCTAATTTCCCTTTCCTCTTGCATTTACCCTTCTTTCCATTATCTTTCTCAGAAGTTTGAACTTGCTCATGCTTGATCTATCTCTCGTGTGGGCTCTCTAAACACGAGTCTTTACTCATTGTCTCTAGTGATTGAATGTCTAGTGCTTGGAGAAAACATTATCCTCAAGATATATTGTAAATTAAAGATTTGTTTTTAACATTATTTTAAATTTAAAATGCTTTTACATTATTGCTATATTGTATTTTATTCTTTTAAAACTTATATGGTATAGTAATATATTTGTGTTGAGTGTGTTGTATGGTATCTATACCAAATTTAGTGGATTTTTCATTTACTTATACTACTGGTAATAATAATTTATGTATACGCTTTTATAGAAGTTATAAACATAATTATTTTCCACTACAAAAGTTTGAAAGTCTGCATTTATTTGCTTAATTTTTTAGGATTTTTAATGAACTATTTTATTATTTGTCTGTCAAAGCCAATAAGAAGGGCAATATTAAGTTTAATAGTAGGATTAAATTAAACACGGATACATAACCATGAATAAGCTAAAGTTATTTTAATTTAATTTTTTTTAATCCAGAGGTTAATAGTTTCATATATTAGGGGAAATTTTGTTTTGAATCTGAAATTTGGTCCAATTAAACTTTGATTCCACGCACGCCTCAGTTTTCCCATTGGGCTGCCTATCAATGGCCCAGCTTTCTTCTCCAGCACGAGCTCCGCAAAAAATATTATTTTACGTGTAATTCATTTTAAAGCTATTTTTATATATTTGGAAGAAATTATAATATTTTTATATAACACGACTTCAAACTCAATGAAGTATTAATTTATTTTGTTAGTGTTCTTTTAATTTCTTTCAATAATGGAACATTTAAAACTACCTTTGTGATGAAATTCCAATATGCAAATATGCATTTCAAGTTTTCATACAAGATAAAAATAATAAATACTAACACCGACTGAAAGAGTATAATGAAAAAATTAGAAGATAGAAGAGACCACAGAGTGAAACAAAAAGGAAAAAGAATTAAAATCATCAGAAGAGGATAATTTAGTTTTTTTCGAATAATTTATATTCATATTTTATGTTACTTATAACAACTGCGGCACTGTCTAATGCGGAGGAGAGAAATATGAGAGTTTAACAAAAATAGGGTGCTGTGCAGTTGTGGTAGGTGGAGCTTGCTGTCATGTTGCCATGTGTATTTTTGAATTTCAAATTTTAAAACAAATATTTTTACTTTAAAATTACATAAAATTGAAATTGGTATAAATATTAATTTTTAACTCATTAAAATAAAATAATAGAAATAAATGGTTTATAAAAATAAAAGTCATAATATATTTTAAAGGATTATAAATATTTAAAATATTATGGAAGCTTAAAAATTAAATTAGAAACTATTTGTAATTTGTTTGATAAAAATTGTTTTAGTTTAAAACGAACAAGAAAACTGAAAAAAAATATATTAATAAAATTTATTGATAAATATGGTGATAAGTCAAACTATTAAAGGTAAAAATAAATTTATCTGAGACATTAATTCACGTGAAGCCCCTACCTCCCAAGTCTGTTTACAGTTCATTGAAAATGACGTTAGTAATGAAAGAGAACCCCATTTTCTGAAAATTCCATCAAATTTCCTGAATTCTTTTTATTTCAAATATTTATGCTTTCTATGGATTAAAGTAAAACTGAAAATAAGAATAAAAAATTAAAATTGTCTAAATTGAGAGAAAGAAGGTGAAAGTGTGAAAAAAAATTAATATTTTTGTAGTTTGATTTCATTGATGTAATTACAAAATTATATATATATATATATATATATATATATATATATATATATATATATATATATATATATATATATATATGTATAAAAAAAT
>Ga0214543_1011257_pt1 | contig 12658 bp, 3 predicted proteins | sample CNSS2metaG_FD_160094 | JGI IMG/M metagenome (GOLD analysis project Ga0214543, IMG submission 160094) | Root nodule microbial communities from cowpea collected in UCLA plant growth center, Los Angeles, California, USA - CNSS2 | ecosystem: Host-associated > Plants > Roots > Nodule | place: USA...
ATAAATATTTTATTTCCTTAAAAAAAAAAAAAAAACTAAAACAAGTTATCTGAAGTTATGACGAGGAATTTGAACTATGATTTACTTGATTCCAATCTGTGTTGATTTCTTATTTCTTATATTATTTTAACAAGTATAATAATTATTATGTTTTAAAAAATAAAATAAAAATTACATAACATGATATTGTATTAATAATTTTCTTGTTTATTTTAAAAATTATTTTAATTGAATTTCATGATTTAACTATATGTAACATTTTTATTATTACATATAAAATATACAACTTTATAGTTGTTATTTTTTCATTTTTATATAGAAAATTCTAACTTTTTAAATAAAAAACTTAATTATTTGATCAAATACATTATCATATCATCTCATTAACCAAATGTAATTGTGAAACTTCTCAGTTTAAAAACAACTACATATAAACGGATAATTCTTCAATCTTTATCTTTACAATACTATTTATATTTTATTTTTTGAATCATATCTTTTTAAATATAAAATTAAGATGTTTATTTAAGAACATAGATGATTTGATCTTATCACATGTAATTCAAGTAATTTATTCAATAAAAAAAATTGAATCAATCATTTTTAATATAATCATCGTATGTTTGTGTACTTAAAAATAATTAAAAACTAATTCATACAAATATTGGTTAAAAAATTATAATTTACAATAAAAAAATATATTCATCATTAAAAATATATTTTTAGGAGTGACAACAACCAGGAAAATTAAATTAATTTTAAGCAAAAAAAATATTTATCAATATTTATTAAAAAATATATTAGTACTTTACCCGGTTCTAGTTCTCAAAGGTTGGGTACATGGTATTGATTACTCTAAAGAATAAATTATTCTCATAGTACCTCTATCTGACCCTAACTCACCAATTGGTGATGGTTATTCCAAAGAAGATATTATTCCCAAAGTACCTGTATCTGGTCTTATCCCACCAAGGTTTTGTACTGGCTACTCCAAATAAGACATTATTCTCATAGTACTCATACTCGGTCCTATCCCACCAAGGTCATATACAGGGTACTGAATACTCCAAAAAAGATATATTATTCTCATAATACTCGTACCTGATCCTATTCCACCAAGATCGTGTACAGGTTACTGACTACTCCAAAGAAGACATAGTATTCTCATAGTACATGTACTTGACCCTACACTCCAAGACCATGTACTAGGTACATGTTACTCCAAAGAAGATATATTATAGTACCCAAACCCAGTCCTATCCCACTAAGGTCGAGTACTGCATACTAGTTACTTCAGAAGCTATACACATTAAGTCTTGAACCAATGCTTATTCAGGAGACCGAATGTTGAGGACCAACAACCAATAAGGGGTTTTGTGGTAATTTTAGCATTGTCACTGGATCCCAGAGACAACTAAAAAGGTTTCTTGGACCTAAAAGTCCATTCAAGTGGGACCTACAAGTAAAAAGATATAAATAATACATTGTTCTATGTATTCATCATATCATTATTATTTTTTGAAATTTTCTGACATCACTAGTGCTAACTTAGACATAAAAATGTCTTTTGCTAACACCTCTGCATCTTAGACAGCATCTATTGAAATTAGAGGATAATCAAACTAGAAGACCGGTTATCGAAAGAGTTAAAAACTAGGCAAAATACAATTTCATCCTACAATAATCATTTTTATTAGTTATTGATTCTACTTATGAATTAAAATCGTTGAATCTAAATTTAACAACCCTTCTTCCTGAAGTGTTTAGTATGACATGATTTTAGAATAATGGAATCTGTATGCTTTAGATTAAGACAATTTTTGTCATGAATTGTGTAGTTTTTATTTTTTCAATCCAAGTTGACTGTGGTCAAATCCTACGGCAATTCCTTGACCCTACCATCAATAAACCCACAGATTTTATGCTTGCAAATGGTATTATTTTGAAAATTCCTGGGCAGCCATAGCTAGCAACAAACAACCATTAATGGATCAAAACTGTCCTCATCCCATATTCAATGGCAAGTGGTGAAAAAGTGCATTTTTGGAGGGTAAAGTTGCTTACTTAAATACACACGATAAATATTATTCGATTGGTTTTAAAGGAACATAAGAAAAATTACGGTGAGAATATGATGCATGCATTGCAAGTTGCAAACTATCGAATGATGTTTGATAAAAGTAGATCTAATGCATAGAACACGGAAAAATATCTACCTGCAACTGTGGATGTTACTTTATTTTCATGGATTCTAATTCAATTGGTGAAGAAAAATTAAGTGAAGAACATGTTACTTCCAAGATTCATCTGGCTATCATAAGGTAGAAGAAAGGAAGATGAATAGAAATGAAATGAAAAAGTGTCTAATAAGCAATAATTAGCATTGGAGAAAGCATTGTGAAAGAGAAACTTCAAAGGAACCTCAGTGTTGACTGCAGAGAGATGATAGAGTAATACCAATATCTGGGAGTTAGGTTGGGACCTTAAATTCTAAAGCTTGACACGACGCTGACTCACACCGCATAACATAAAGTTCATAAATATTATTAAATTACTTTCGTGTATATATATAACAGATTTAACATGATTAGTGTAGAGGTTAAAAATATTGTATATAATTATTTCTAATTAGATAAATAAATTACTTCTAATTACAGTGTTCATAATGAAATCAAGATCGATCATGCTAATATATTATCATCTTGTACTTTGCTATTTTAATCCATTATTGGACTTCTTTTTTCAAAATAGATGCAACATTAGAACTTTTCTCAAAAGTACTATCCTAATGCATGTTGGCCTTTGACTTTTTAAAAAGTTATTTTGAGCTATATTATTCATAGAACAACTCATAATTTATATATATACGTAAAAAAATGCAAACATTTTATATAATATTTTTATGTCCAATCTATCTTTATGCATCGAAAAATTTAGTATATCACATACTCTACTATATACCCTTTCAAATGCAAATGAATCAATTCAATGACAAACACTTCTACAGGAAAAAAAAAAGTACAAGGAAGAATAGACAAGTCAGGTGAGATTTGGTGAAGTTAATGGGCCATCCAGCAGAAAGAAGATAATGTGATACAATTGCAATTTTTGTACATATATTATTATTATTATTATTATTATTATTTTAATTAAATAATTAGTCTAAAATAATAATGTGGCATATTTGATAAATTTATTGATTTTAAAAGAGTTATCTTAAAGATAATATCTAACATAATTTCTGATAATATTCAAATTTTATATCAATAATTAATGTATAAATATATTAAATGTTACTAAATTAAATTGGGTTAAATATGTTTTTGATCCCTTAACTTTCAGTGAATTTTGGAATTAGTCTATTCCGAAACTTTGGACCAATTTATTCCTTCATCTTTCAAAATACGTGGATTTAGTCATTTTAATCAAATTTTGTTATATTTATTTGACATTTCAATCGCGTTTCATAATTGTATTTAACTTAACATTAAAGCAAAAATGTGTCAAACAATATAAAAAAACAATATAAACAACTCAAACACAATCCTCAAATGATTAAATAAACCTAACAAAATTTGATTAAAAAATACTAAATACACGTATTTCAAAATATGAATAACTAAATTGGTCTAAAGTTTTGAAATTGACTAATTTAAAAATTCACTGAAAGTTATGGCACTAAAAACATATTTAACCAAATTTAATTTAATTTACTATTTTTTAATATGTTGAAATTTACTTTAGAAACCAAAAGAATTTGTGGAGATCAAATCTAACTTCTTTTTGTAAATTCTAATTATAATATGACTCACGAAAATACGTCTTTTGGTGAATTGGAATGGAAATGGTTGAGGTAAACTATTAATAAATTTGATAAGTGATGTCATATAAAGTTAAAGAAAAATAGAAAAATAAGATAATATATAAAATAGTAGGTAAGTGAAGGATTATAATTATTTTTTTTTCTAATTTAAATCCAAAGAAAGAAAAATGAGAATGAGATGCGTGGTGTACACTATTGTAATCTTATCCTTTTACATTTTTTGCTCTGTGTGGGGCCATTGAATATAGAGAGAATAACACTAAACATATTTATGTTTGTTGGTCTATGATCACAGTACCATAAATTATAATTCATTACCTTTGTGACCACTTTTGCTTTAGAATTAAATGAACTTGTTTTAACGTATTTGATTTTAAGATATTCAATAATCATGGAGATAAATACACATTTTTAATCTTTAATTTGGAGTTATATTTAAATAAGATTTTAAAATATATTTTTATAAAAAAATATTTTTTAAAGCCTCTTTTAGAAGACTTTTATGAATACAATTTTGTAACTTGGATTTTAAAATAAAAAAGTTATATTTTGAAAGGTTTTAGTAAATTTACAACAATTTGAAGATTCCGAGCATGTAAACAAAAAGATCATAATAAATACTATATATTTCTATGGTAATATGTTTATTTACATATTATCCTATCATATTAAAAAAATTAATAATTTTTGTTGCCAATTTTTATCTTGGCAAAAACAGAAATTATTGTTAAATAATAATATTATCATACAAAACTAATGTTGTGAACCGAAAATTTTAAAAATTACTAAAAAAATATATAGAGATAAATAAAAGCAAAGCCATGTACAATTGTTATAAAGCAAGAAGACAAAAGAAACATATATTTAAAGAGTCTCGTTATCTTTTTCATTCAAATTGATATAATTTATAAAAACACTTCCTCAATGATTTATGAAGAACGAATTTTACTAAGTCATAACTTTTTTATAAAGACAAATATAAAAAAAAAATACAGAAAATTGAATTTGTCTTATGCAATTAAAGGTAATATTTTTGTTAACTCCTCTATTGCATAGTATCTATTTTTACATAAATATCTAATGATTCTTTTTAATACTCTAACCTTGTTCAAAAATTCATTTTTTTAGTGTTTCTCTTCTATTTTGTCTTATTTTCACTTATTATTTTTTCACATATTAATAGTTGTTATTGAAACTTTTGATAAACGAAAATGTTTAAAAATATAGTAAATTATAATAATTTCATTAGCAGTGATAAGATGAGTATGAGAAATGTGATAAAAAGTAGTGAGTTAAAGTGTATATTTCATCGTTGTAAACCATTGGGGACTTGATCATGCTAACTCACACTTAAAAAAACTCTTTTTATTATTTAACTATGACAATGGCCTAAAAAATAATAGTAGAAAGTAAGAGTCTAGAAAAACATGATAAAAATAATTACTTTAAAACATTATAAATTTGATGAGAGGAACACTATTATTATATTTTACTAATATATTTAGATGAAATTGTTTTGTATATACAAATTAAAAGTTACACGTAATACAAAAAAAAAAATCAATAAGCAAAAATAATTCATTGAAATTTGTATAATTAAAAATATTATATTATTGTTTCTAAATTTTTAAAATCTCAATTAAAATATAAAAAAAATTCTTTTAATGTCATAAAAGACCTAAAATAGTTAAAGTAAAAATGTTCTTATAAACGAAACTTGAATATTCTATTATTAAAATCTTGAGTTTATAAATAGAAAAAAGTAATTATTTAAGTCTTATTTTATAAAGACTAACATTTTTTTTAAGATTCTCGTATATTTATTCACATTTTAGAATATTATAGTCCATCTTAAAGAATATATGGTAGAGTGTAATAATCTTATCAGGTCATGATCTTACTAATATTGTGGAAATATATTGTGAATTGTTGATTTGATATTTGTGTAATGTTAACATAATTATTTTCAAGGAGAAAACAATATGTTAAAACATTTTATAGATCGTATATTGAATGAGGATTTCGAAAAGAAATTATCTTTAACTTTACTAATATCAAAATACTGCATAGAAAAATATATTAGTTGATAAGAGTCAATTAAGGTTTTTGTAACCTAACTTGCAGTATAACAAAAATTGTCTTATAAGTCACAAAAAAATAATTTTACTAATATTTGAATTATATAGAAAAATATATTAGTTGATAAAAGTAAGTGAAAGTTTTTGTAACCAGACTTGGACTATAAAAAAATAATTTTATCTTTTAAGTCACAAGAAATCTAATTTATGTGTGAGTAAAAGTAGTATGATAAATGTAAAATTTTTAAGTCTAACTTAACGAATAAGTTTTTTATAAATAAATATTTTTTTTCTTATTAAATAATATTAATCAAATGATGGATGTGATTTTAAAATGTGTGATTATAAGAATCGTGACTTAATAAATATATTATACTTTTAAAAGAAACTTTCTCTTTATATTTTTTTTATTGTTTTAACTTGTGATAATATTATGTCAGACAAGTGTAAAACATATTTTAAGTGAAGATGATCAACCTGAGGAAAGATTATAAAAACTTTTTTATTTGTAACATATTAGTATAATCATATGTATATATTTATATTTTAAATTCTTCATAAAAAAGTTATATTTTATGAAATATTTTAAAAAATATATGTAATTAAATATATGCATAATGGAATGAACAATACTCATGTAAAAGTTATATGGGAAATTACAACGCAACCATCCTTTTCATAAAGAAAAAACCTTTAAAATTCTGTTTAAATTCCATCAGAATACATCGTACAACATGTCAAATAGGTATAGTATAGAATATAAATTTCGAGTCTGGTTTATGTATCTAAGTAAAAATGAACTCTCATAACATTTTTTATTTAATTATCATCACCAACGAAATGGAAATTACATTTATATTTCTTCAGAGAACTAGGGATGCGTAACTAACCCATATCCAAAACTAATATTATATTAATCAAATTGAGTTACTTGTTGAGGGTTACGAAAGAGACAAGTTATTAAAGGTAACAAAAAAAATAGTTATTTATGATTTAAAACAACACTACCAATGCTAATGTGTAAAGTAAGAAGAAAAAATGGTGAGGCTTTTATGAGAGCTTTCCTTGTCACATACGAAACAGTATACGATTTGAGGAAAAGTTTAAAACCCCACAGATCGCAACTTCATCATCAATCAAAAACCCTTTTCTTCTCCTCTCTCCCGTTACCGTTACAATCACCGTTAACGGTGTCTTCTCCACCCAAAGCTCAACAAGCTGGACATGCTCGACTCCGTTCTGCTGGCGCTGTTCTTGCCATGCCTTGGCATGACCGCCGTTTTCATCGTTTACATGTGTCTTCTATGGTACGCCACCACTCACCACACCGATCCCCCGCTACCGGCGAAGCCCGTCTCCGACGGCGGCCTCTCGCCGTCGCAGCTCCAGAAGCTTCCCTCGATCACCGGGAAAGACCTTCTCACGGGCTCCGAATGCGCCGTCTGTCTCGACGACATCGCCAGCGACCAACCCGCTCGACTGGTTCCCGGTTGCAACCACGCCTTCCACGTGGAATGCGCTGACACCTGGCTCTCCAAGCACCCTCTCTGCCCTCTCTGCAGAGCCAAACTCGACCCCACCGCGCTTTTCTCTTCCGAAGAAAATCCTTGCTGAGAGACAGAGCGAGTCTAAGCCTAAGCCTAAGCCTAAATCATGGTGTTTTTGTTTCCTTAATTAGATTCAAACTCTTCGCCACTGTACAGTTTCTCATCTCTCATCTCGCATTGTTGGATGGTAGATCCTTTTGGCTTTGTTTCTGAACACGCGAGTAGTGTGTTCCATGCAGCACCGGAGTGAGCCTTTCTTTCTTCTTCTTCTTCTTCTCTCTCTTTAATTATTACCAGTAATTTGGGGATGGGTGAAATGTGTTTGTTTGCTTCTTCTCAGAAGCATTCTCTGGAACCTTTTTTCGTAGATGAAAAGATGAATTTTCAATTTTTTATTGAGTGAGAGAGAAGAGTATGGGTTCTTGCTAGAAGCAATTGATTGAATCATGCAAGGGATGATGCTTTCCTTTTCTTGTGGGGTTGAATCATCTTTTCAGTGGTTTTTCCCAACACACAGTGACATAGAAAATTGAGTTATACACATATAGAGAAAGAGCACAAAGGGAAAGTGTTTTTTTTTTTTTCTTTTTCCTTAGAGAAATAAAATGAATAACTGTATAATTTTTAAACATTATTATTATTTATTGAGTATAACCTTATATTGTAACGAAAAGAATTAATGAACAGAAGCATTAATATCTGAAAATGGCGGTTTGTGGAGAGATTTTTTGTTTTGTGTTGATTAACAAACATTGGTCTTTCACGCATATTGAGACAGGTGGTGGTAATGAATGAATAGAACAACATTATTTTGTTGTCCTACTTATAATTAGAATGAAGCCATACCTTGAATGACATGACACATAAAAAATAATAACATAAACAAACAAATGAATATAAAATGTGGTTGGGACATTCTTATCTCAATCAACCCAGTGTCTCCTCTGGTCTTAAAGGAAACAACAACTCCCATGCCACCTTAACCCTTAATCACTGCTTTTTCACAATTAATTTAAAACAAAAATAAACACCTTTTCTATTTTAATTTTATCATCCAAATCAATTCAACGCATACTTTTTCTTTTTTTGGTTAATTTTATATAAAATTTTATTTCTCACAGAATCTCTGATCAGTACCCTAACTCTTTAATTCAAATTAGACATCCATTTTTAAACTTGATTTGTAAGATAAGATGAGTAAGAGGGTATGCATGTATATATAAATTAAAAGATTATCGCCTAATTACATTTATAATCAAAAGGGTGATTTTTTTTTTATGTAAAACAACTCTGTAATGAACCCTCATAATTTTTTTATCTTATCTACGATAAACTGACATTAAAAAAGCAATGCGATGAATGATATTAAACAATAATTGTGATGGTATGATTATCGATGAGAAGGTTTGGCAACAAATCCACTAATCAGTGACCCCTACCCTACACTGGAATGAGATAATGAATTTTCTGCTATGTGGTCCTCACAAATAGCATTTGGTTGATCACAAGTGGGGAAGGGAGGGAAAAAGAAAGAGATTTAAAAAAAATAAAAGAAAATTGTTTAGAGTGAAAGAGAAATGTATTAAAATTCTTCCTCGTTTGTTTTTGTTTCTCTTTCAAAAGTGGAGTGAATTAAATTAAATAATATTTGGTTAGTGATTTTATTTAATCATCTTAAGTTGCTAAATATCTTTCCTTTTTGTTAAAAAGTTGGTAGTTAATGTATAAGGAAGGATAAAGATGAGAAGTTGATGAGATCCAGCTATGAGCACACAAAACCAAATACAAACCGAGAAAGAGACAAATTTGAACTCAAAGTGCTTGCTTTCTTCTTTCTTCTTCCTCTTTCAAAATAATTACTATAGTTAATATTGACTTTAGATTGTTTACTGATTTTTTTATACTGTTATCTGCTTAACATTAAAAGTATATTGTATTAGTATTTTAAATATTTTTTTAATATATTTAAAAATGTCAAAATTAATGATAAACAGTGTATTATGAAGGTATAGTGGAGGAACAATACAAAAAAGACCTAAGAGAGAATTCAAATTCATTAATCTTCATATCCCTCCTTTTGTTTTAAAAAAAAAAAAAGTAAAGACAAAAAATATGGTTTTTAGTTGGACATATAACTAGGCTCAACATTTTTTTGCAACATTGTTGTTCAAATTGTTTACAATGTTATAAACATAATTTAGGTTACGAAAACTTGTAAAAAAGTAATGAAATTATTAAACCTTTTCTAACTTATTAGTTCTTACAAAATTTTAACAATATAAAGTTGAAGATATAATATTTCGCAATTATAAAAAGATATTAAGTCAATATATATAAAAAAAAATAAAGACAAATACTGTTTTCTTTTGCCAACGTTTTTATAGTCATTCATGGATAACTCATCACGTCATCACTGTTTATATGCTTGGGTAAGATTTAATAAAATTGATTTTGAAGTGAAATAATCTATTTTAAAAGTAAGTTATAGTAATATTTTTATCAAATGAAAAAAAAAAAGATTCAATTCAAAGTTGATTCTAAATTATAATTATTTCTTCAGTGTGGAACATGTGAATTATCTGTCTAAATATACGTTAATTAATATTCCAATATAATTTTATTTGATATAATAACATGAGCTCAATTACCTATAATGTTTTTATACAGTACAGAGTCTATCAAAACTTATTTTAACTTAAAAAAAATTAATTTCTTAGGATCGAATATATTAACTTTTCAATTATATAATTAAAATAATAACAAAACTCCATTACTATAATAATAGCAAATTACATGTGTTATTTTGAATATTTTATATTGGCTGTGAAACTGTTGCTACTACTATAGAAAGTTGGAATAATTAATGTTTCTACGTTGTTAATAATTGATACAGAAAAGCAATACATTTTATGTCACCTAGAACAAGAATTAATGTAAAATAAAAATAAAAGAAAATATTATATTATGAATTTGGAAGAACTTCTACTGCATCAATTATGACTTGACATTGACGTGGAAAGATACACTATCTATAGTAGTAGCAACAGTTTCACAGATATAAAAGATATTTCCATTATTATGACATTGCTACCACATTTCATTTCATAACAAGCCTTTCCTTTTTTATACAATAAGCACAACGAGAAATATATTTTTCTTGGATTATATATATATGGGAGAAATTAAATTATATTAATATAATTTTTATCAAATATTAAAAGGTTTGGTGTCTTTTAATTGGATCATATTTGTTTAAAAATTTACTGTGACATTACAAAATTTTCAAAGATATATATACATAAATTTATTTAATATAATTTTTAGATGTTTCGTTTATATGTATGTATAATTTGATATTATGTATATTTTGTAAAATATAAAGAAATATAATTTGTATTACCACCTTGTTCATTTTTTAATTTTAATAAAGTTTAAATTACAATAAAATGATTTTTGTTTTTTTGTTTTTATATAAAGTAAGGTTTGACGATAGAAAGAGCAAGGGAGAAAGTTGTATTGTATCGTGCAGAGCTATGCAACAAGATTCTAACTATTCCCGACAACTTCACAACATGTTACTTTTATCAAAATGCGATGCTACTTGTTTCCAATAAAAAAAAATTCACTTTTGCATTTAACACATTTTTATTTTAAAGTATCCATTACCTTTATTTTTTATATTCTCATCATTTTTCTTAATATTTGTGGGAGAGATATAATCAAATTATAATTTTTATTTATTTTTTAATTAATGTGAAATCTCTACCACATTCTCATACTCTTGTATAATTAAGATGACCTAGTTACGAAAGTTGAGAGTTTTGTAACCAATTACAAAGTTGATGATAGTTTAATTAAAGAAATGTGAAATGGTTTACTAGCAACAGATGAGAATCTGTGGAGGGATGAGTGGGTTTAGAAGTGTGATTCCTATTTATGGCCCCATGCACCCAACTTTTTATCTTCTTCCAAATCCTAATTGAGTTTTGATGTGATTATGCTTTATATCACTCCCTTTTCCAGGATTAGGGTCAAATATTTTTCTTAAGCTTATATGAAGGATAATCTTAAGGAAATCCTTTCAATAAATCAACATAAATAGGACAATAATGTCTTGGATATTGAATTTATTATGAAGGTTTATTAGCATGAAAAACAACAAACACATTTGTAATCTATAACAATATATAAAGGGAATTTATCTTTTTGTGTCCACTTTTCAAAATACCGATTTTACCCTTTAAATATAACAATTTATTAAATTTTAAAAAATTGAGCGTTACTTCTACAAACTTTTTATAAAATCAGATGTCTCTGCTTCTTCTCTTCTTCTTTATTTATCAATGATTATTCTTTTATCTGTTCTGATATATTTCACTTTATTTTTAATAAATATAATTTTAAAATATATATTAACTTAATAACATTATAATATTATCACCTACTAATATAATATCCCGCATTTTAAAAAATACATACACACAGGTGCGATAGCGCCTGTGTTCTGCTAGTTATAGTTAATGTCGGAGTTGTTGTGCTTCTAATTTATTTAAAGGTTTGGGCACATTGATATTGATAAATTAAATAGAGGGATTATAAAAAAATTTGAAAGCATATATTTTTATATGCATATTATATGAATTTTTCTACTTGTAAATAGTTTAATGAAATTTTGTATGTACTTTATATGCCATTTATTGATGTGAGGTGATGCCAAAGACATAGATGTTAAAGTTTCACTCAAGGAAAAGAACAATTATTTGTTGACAAAAGAAATAGACGTTAGTGATGGTAGGTATATGAAACGTGATGTTTTATTCCATGTTAAAACACATCACTCGTATGATGATAGTTTAGAGTTTTATTTTACACATTTAGTCTCTAAGAATAAATTTGTTAAAAGAGTATTAATTTGGATGTGTAGATAATTATAATAAATATTTGAAAAATTGAAATAATATCAGAGTTTAGAGTTTGAATAGATTTGAAGAATTTTTTTTAGTAAGAGAAAAAAATATGAAGAATGATTATTTTCCGTTCTCCATTTTGCAGTCAAACAAAAGACATAATAGCCTGTTAGTAACATAACTAGTGCAAAGAAAAGGGAAAAAGAAAAGGATAATGTCTAATAGGATGTTTCCAAAATGAAACAGAATCTAATTACTCTCATATTTGAACTTATGATCAATGACCACAAAATCTTGCATCCA
>Ga0214543_1011259_pt1 | contig 12656 bp, 7 predicted proteins | sample CNSS2metaG_FD_160094 | JGI IMG/M metagenome (GOLD analysis project Ga0214543, IMG submission 160094) | Root nodule microbial communities from cowpea collected in UCLA plant growth center, Los Angeles, California, USA - CNSS2 | ecosystem: Host-associated > Plants > Roots > Nodule | place: USA...
TTAAAATAAATTATAATTGTTTACATTTTGGATTATAATACCAAATAAAATTTCATGAGAACCAACACATTTATTAAATTTACAAACATTAATGAAACCTAGTTGATAATATTTAAAAATATTTTTTAAAAAATATAAACGAAAAATAAATATTCAAATTAAAATATATTTTAAATGTTTGTTTACTTCAATCTTTTTAATTCTAATGAATCTCTTTTTTATACACTAATAAAAGTTATAATACATTACTTAATCAAAATGATACAAATAACAAATAATAATCATAATAATAAAATTTTAACATAGATCTTGTATCTTTTGAACTTCAATTATGTTGGATGTTGATAAAAAAATATTAATGACAATTACACTAAATCTTTTATATTGTAGTAAATAAAAGTTATTTATACAATTATAGTGAAAAATTACAGTGTGATTGTTAATGAGTTAAAAAATAAAATAAAAATTAAATAAAATATATCGAAATAGTATTCTACATAATAAAAATAAACAAGAAATAAAAATATTAAAAAAATAACAAATGTTTACAAACAATTTGAGAGACTATTGAAAGAAATCGCACAAAGAAAAACAAATGTATAATTAAGGATATGATAAGTTGAAAAATATCTTAGAGATCTAAGAAAACTTTTCAAATATCAACATATATACTCAGTGGTTGAGAAATAACAAAAAATGTTTTAGTGAAATAAAAAAGTTATTCAAATGAAACAAAAACTAATAATAAGAATAATAAGTAAATGATTTTTTTTATATTACCTAGTAGATGAAATGTTTGTGCTATTAAATACTTAAATTGAGAGTATTAAACATTTTCATGTGAAAGAAAAATATACATTAAATAAAAATATTAAAAAATAATAGAAATATTCAAATGTGAGACATAAATTTTTTTAATTAAAAGACATATTTTTAACATAATTACATAAATGTTATGATAAGATGAAAAATATAATTGAAATGCGAATGAGTTTCATGACAAACCAAATAATTAGAATAAATAAAAAATAATATATATATATATATATGGTTATTTAATTAATTAGGAATATTTTAATAATTTAAACGGGGACGGGGAATATGGCGGGGATATGTACATCCCCATACCCATCTCCATACCCAATTGAAAAAGTCGAGGATTCCCCATACCCATACCCAGTCAATGCGGGGATTTCCCGTCAAAACGGGGACGGGTTTGGACAATACCAACGGGGACGGGTTTATTTGCCATCTCTAACTCCACAGGGCAAAAAAAATATTATATATATTTCTCTCTCAAGATATAACAACCTATTTGATCAATCGAGTGCAACGAATGATCTTTGAACCTTGTGAACACCAATGTTTTAAATGATTGACAATATAAAATAGAAGAGTGAAAACAATTTGATACAAGTTGTTGTTTTATGGGGTCTTTTCCTCATGCAAATAGTAGTATTTGTAGGTTAAAATGAGTAGAATATGAGTAAATTGTAATAAATCTGATTAAAGAAATAATAATTGGTAATAAAGTTTGAAACTATTATAACCCATAAATAACATTTATCAATAACATAATAGTCCATAAAAATAGGAGTAATAGAGTTGTTATTTATTTATTAAATTATATTAAAGATTTCCAACACATAACATCAACACTTAAAAATAAGAATTAAATATAATTTTAATCCTTTAACTTTCACATAAAAGTAATTAATTCTCAACTTCATAAATAAGTGGATTTAGTCTCGAAATGAAACGACTTTAAAACTTTTATGAGTTGTGTAATCGTGTTCCACCATGGAGTATGATGTTTAGACACATCATTATGCATGTATCACTTGATCGTTTTTTTCTTGAGTGAATTAAATTAAAAAAAATGAAAATGTGAAATTTTCATTCATCATTTCCCAACATAAAAGCAACCAAAAATGTTGACCATGCATTCTATCACAGTTTTAACTATATGCTAGCTTTCTCCTTCCACATGGGGATTCCATTATCAATCCTTCATCTCACTAAAACCAAGCCCTCCACCATCAACTAGAACCACAATCACTCATAGATTTCACCAATAATATTACATGCATAATAGAACCTCCACCTTCATTACCAAAAATCACAACAAAGTATACACATTTGTTCACAGGCCTAGATGGCAAGATTAATTTAAAATTAATTGATAAAGGGGAAAAGGAAGTCTGAATAGTGGTGTAGGAGGATGGTGTAGCACTGGGCAGTGTGTCAGAATGTCGTGGAGGTGCCAACCACCTTTGACATGCCTTGGATAAGTCGAACGGAAGTTGTGGCAGCTACGCCAACAACTCTCTCAACAATAGTGTCTCCTGACATGGTGGCGATGAAGGATGTCGTGATGCAGAGCTAATCATGCCAATGAAGAAGAAGAGCGACACCAATCAAACCAAAGACGATTCTGATAGTGAGCTACAATGACGCTGACGACGGTCTCGGCTAGTGGATGCGGAGGTCAAGCACTAACCTTGATTGATTCTGTTTTGACTCGCGGAAGAAGAAAATTGAAAAAGGAAGAGAGTGGAGGCCGCAACGACGTCAATTTTGATTCTCTAATGGAATATTTTTTTCCAGCAAGTATATTGGAAAATATGTAGTACAACAAGTGTCGTATCCACAAAAATTTGGTAGAATACGCAATGTTAAGCTGGTTTGATTTGAATGAAATAGTGGTTGAGTTGTGTAACAAGTGTGTAAAACATATTTTCAAAATTAAAAGATTGAATGACAAACGTTTTAAAACATATTTAAAAAAAAAGGTTACATCTTCAGTTCAACACAAGAGACACTTAGATCCTCATCATTAATGCAAACAATACAAAGCTTTTAGTTACCATACTTCTCTTAGACTAATGAGAAACTATGGAGAAAAGTGTTTACGGAAAGTCTATCAAAAGTGCCTAAACTTTTCCTCTTTTCAATCTGTCTAAAACAGGGGTACAACTCTATTTTTATAAACTATCTAGGGTAGTGCTCAACAATACACTTATGGCTTCAGTTGTAAAGGCTTCCTTCCTAGGTGGGTTTGCTTTTATGGCTCAAACCTTATGCTTAGTGTTTCAGCTCCTGAGATAACTTCTTTGCGAAGGTGCTTTCATGGCTTATAGACTCAGGTTTAATGCTTGAGGTTTCCCATTGCAATGTGGGTTTGAGTTGGGGCTCAAGCCTCAACTCTTGAGTTGCATCAATAATAAATTTGTCCAAAATTGCTTGAAATTTATCCAGTTTCATTATTGTTCCAATTGAGTCTCCTTTGATGTTGTTTACTACAACATAAACTAAATTGGGGTGATTTCAATAGAAACTTAACATAATCAAAGTAAGATAAGTGTTAAATTCATCTCAAAATTAACTCATATTTGACATTAATTACTCGACGAGGCTTCTAGTGGTTGATGGCATCATCGTGAACGATTTTGGCCAACCTATAATGTTGTGAGTTATGCTAGAGTTGTGAAGCGTGTGTTGAAGAAGGTAGATGAAGAGGATAACATAGATGAAGCTTTAGAGTTTTGAAGCAAAAAGAAGAAATGGGCTAGATGTTTGGCCACTACCCCGTTCTCAATTTTTTTTTAATAATTCACTTAAGAAAGAAAAAAGTATCAAGTGACACGTGAATAATGACGTGTCTAAACATCATACTCCATGGTGGAACGTCGTTACATGGCTTAACAAAATGTTAACTTCTTTTTTTTCATTTCAGGGTCTAAATTCACTTATTTTTAAAGTTGGAGAAATAATTGGCTTAATGTGTGAATCTAAAAAATGGCTTAAGAGTATTGGTGATTTTATAAAAAGAGAACACTATAATATTTGAATAATAAAAGGTTTAAACTATAAATAGTTTTCTAATAACTAGAGTTCATTTTATATAAAACCACCATCTATCTAGAAACTAGTTTTTCTAGAGTTTTCTCCCTTCTCTCTTCACTTTCCCATCCCATGTTCATCTGTTTGAAGATCTAAAAATGTTAGGGTAATCCTTGCAGCGAGTTCTTCACGTCCATCCGATCAATTTCTTCAACCGAGTAAGTTGTTACTTTTCTTCTTTTTTTTCTCGTAGGTTCAATCTGGTTTCTCTCTTTGTAGGTGAGAATTTTTCACTTACATGTGCTTTATTGATCAATGCTCATAATGGTATGGTCTGATCATTTTTTTATGTTTCTATCTGTAGATAGAGCATCATGTGTGGTTAGAGGTAGTTTGGAGTTTGAGCTGTTTTACAAGGTGTGGGAAGATAAATTGCAATTATTCTTGAATTAGTCTTTGATGGTTGATTTCAAAGGTGAAATTGTAATTACATGATCAAATTGGTTGATTGAATTGTCTATGACTATGAATTCGTAGTTGTTTGATCAATTTGCATGATTGATATTTATGAGTAGCTAAAATTTGATTACAAATTTGTCTTGATGTGCCTAATCTAATATTAGACTTGGTATTAGAGTTTAATTTGATGACTTGGATCATAAGGGCAAAGGTAGATGGGTCATCATGTTTTAGTTCAATTTTTATTTTTGAGGTATAATCTGATAAGAATGTAGGAGATTCCATGGAGGAAATCCTTTTGATGTATGTTTCTTAGGGTATGCATTGAAGTAGGGATTCATAATTAAAGTTATCCCCACACTCTATTAACCATTCAAACTCATATAGAGGGGGATGAGTCAGGTGATGAGAGTAGTAGGAGATCCTGGCCTAAAGAACATTTTGGAATTTCAGGGACCTTATAGGATTAACCTTGTAGGTGAGAGTATCCATCACAAGTGCGAAAACTTCCAAGTAGTTAAACATCAATGCATTTTATCCGAATGATGGAGTTTAGAGGAGTCTATATTGATGTGGCTTATATTTTAAAACTTTTAGGATTTCTTGGTATGTTAGTACAACATGTTTAATTATATTTTGTTTCTTCTGCAAATTAGCTTACCCTTGTGTGTTGTTGTTTTTATATTTGTTTCTTCTTTTTTGTAATGATCACCTTATTGGTGTGAGCATATGAATGTGCAAGTGTAGAGGCATCTCTTAAGGGTAATTGTATGAGTTGTTAGTGGGGAGAATGTAAGGCCCTCTTTTTCAGCCCCAATGTTTAAGGGGTGCCCCAAACATCTAATGGGCCTAAGGGCTGGCCTATAGGGTGTCCAAGGCCCCTAAAGCAACCTAACCCTTCCATTCTGAATTCATTTGCAAAGATCAGTGCCCTTACTCCTCTCCATTCCTCCTCACAGAGCTCTGTTAGGGTTTAATCCCAATCTCGATCTAGTGAGCTCAGTTTCATCTTCTATCTTCGTGTAAGTATTCTACAACTTAAACCTCGCTTTTCCGTTCATATGTTCGTATTTCTAGTTAGGGTTTTGTCATAGGCTTGTGTTAAAACTCGCTCCGCTATTCTTTTCTAGCTTGTTAATCTATCCCTGGAGCTATTGTGTTCCGTTGTTGGAGTCAAACTCTTCTTCTAGCCCTTTCCAGGTAAGGGGAAGTTAGGATTTACTATTTTATTGTGTTTTCCCACCTGCTTTGGTTTTGTTTCGTGAGTTTGATGTTTGGTTGCCATTAAAATTGTTTGGGAGTTGTTAAAAACATGGTTTGGTCCGATTGGATGCATGTGCCTGCGCGAACAATGGCGGGTTCTGGTTTTCTCGCCCAAGCGAGTGTGTCTCGCCTAGGCGAGATTAGCAGCAACTCGCCCAGGCTACTTGCGCGAGCAGTTGCTCAGGCGACGAGCTACTGTTTTGAGTGAGAGCCCATCTCGCTCAGGCGAGGAGGTCTCGCCCAAGCGAGAGGGCGCGACAGTGCCACTGTTCCTGATTCGAGCCCTCGCCTAGGAGAAGGGAGCTCGCCTTAGCGAGGGAAACCTCTCGCCTGAGCGAGGCCCTTCTGCTTGAGCGAGGGGTATGTTTGCTCTTTGGTTTCTTTGTTTTTGGATATTGATCATATGTTTGGACTGGTTATGCTTTTTAAAGTATGAATTGAGTGACTTTGTGTGAATATGATGAATTATGGTTTGTGGCTTACGAGTTTAACATGATTTGAGTATGAGGTATGAATGGAATGATTCATAGGTTAAAGATGGTGAATTGTGACATGGTTTTGGAATGGAAATTTATTGGAGGTTGGTTATAAATGTTGGCATGAGATTCATATGCATGTCTAGTACATATTGGATGGTTAAACATGAATTTCTATTCCTTTCCTTGTTTATTTTTTATTTATTATTGTTATTATATTTGTTGATATCTGATTAATATTCATTATTTTATATATATTGTCTCAGTATTGTTATTGATCTAATAATTATTATTATATCATTTTATATTTTTATTATTATTAATATTATCTGAGTAATCATTTTTCTAACATTCTTAGAGAGAAAATGTTATCTTGTTATTTCTATTTTTTGATTACTCATTTGTATTCAATTCTAAAATTAAAAACAATATAAAGTTGAAGACTACAAAACACATCTTGGAAACTAAAGTGTTTGTTATGGTTATAATTAAATCAGTTTCAACTAAGCCTAAAAATTGATGTGTATAATTGTTTCTATTTCTAATGATAACAATAAATGAAATTATGTATAAATGAAATTCCTTCTCATTGAATTTTTTTTGTGATATCTATAGCTAATGATTATGTTGTTATATTAATTTATAATTTAATATTGTCTATTCTTACCATTGATAAAGAGGTTCTATATAATGTATATATTTTAAGTGTTTTGTATGAAAATAATTGTGAAATGTTTGCCATACTAAAATTTGTTTTGAGTTGCTAAACTTTGCATTTGCAAAGGAAAATAAAATTAGCTTGATATTTATATGAAAAAATAAATGACTGATAATAAATATAATCTTTATCAAATTTATGAATTCAAAATTATTGAGAAGATTGATTAGAGACCATTCAAATTATGAAATTTTGAGGTACAAAATTAATTCAATAAAGAAGTGATGATATATGTCTTTATAAATGAGTGTTTTTGTGTGAAACTCATTGTATTATTCATTAAGTAACATCTTCATATAGTGTATGGTGTTAATCTAATGGTGCAGCGAAAGAAAAAAATGTTTTTTGTTTGATATGGTAAATGTTATGATTCAAGTTCTAGCTTGCTTAACATTATATTAGTGAAATTTTATATCTTGCTTACCATATTTTGAACACAAAATATTGTGATAAAACTTGTTATGAGTTATGAATGAAAAAAGAACCACATTTAAAATATTTCAAAGTGTGGGGGTGTCTTGCAATGGTTAACATACCTGTTAATAAAAAAATCTTGGTTATATATTATAAAGTGAATGAATATATACCTCACTTTTTTGCCATCTAGTGTAATATTATTTGTATTTCTTCTAGTTATGGCAATATGCCCAATTTCTTGAGATGATTGAAGGTTAATGTAATTTTGGATATTGATTTTGGTGACACAAAATCACCTATTGGTTATGGTTATGTTTTAACCTTGGATGGAGGTGAACTATCATGGAAATATGTTAAAAAATTGTTGTCATGATTTACCATGCAAGCATAAATTATTTCTTTTTCTAATACATCTTGACAATTAAATTGTTATATTTAAAGTTTATAGTAAAAATGTCAATGAAAAATTGACATATTAGAATGAGAGACAAATGTATAATTACTCATGGCTATCTCTCTTGACTTTGTCAGGTCAAAAAGAAATATTGCAGATCTGTTTATCAAAGGGTTGATGCATCAACAACAAATATTTGAGTCGTCGAGGGGAATGAGACTATGGCCCATAAATTAGTTGCAACAATGGACACCCATCTCCACATGAATGGCGATCCCATGGAATGGAGTTCAATGGGTAACAACGAAGTTGTTGTTGACTAAAGTACACCAAATAATTTGATTAAATTTTATGTCTCATTCCTATGGCGAGGTGTACTATAAATTGTGGCAATAATAAGGTTGAGGTATGTGCATTATTATGCTTATTTTATATAATACCTCTTAATAAACCTAATGGTTGAGGTATGTGCATTATTTTATAAAATACCTCTTAATAAACCCAATGACAATTATTATAGGGGTGTGAGTCACAAACCACCCTTTGAGGGTTTACCTAGTGAGTGTGATGGTGGGGCCGCCATTGTGAGACATGGGCAAGTCTCTAACTAACACTCATGAAACAAGATACATGCACAAGGCTGTAACGTGCACCCACTGATTAGAACCTACAATGAACACCGATATTGTATGTGTTATTTACTAAAACCCGGTCACAGGGGATGTAGTTCAAGACAATCAAGTCTCTGCATTTTCTCGGGTGGAAATTTATAAGCACTAGGTGTAAGGGTCAGACCCGGAAGGTTCCTTACACTGAACTACAATATTTTGTTTTAAAGGATAATATTTTTTTTGTTTTATTTTATTTTTTAAATTATGTGGGGGATTGTTAGAAATATTTTAATATAATTTAAAAATAAATAATGAAAATAAAAAACTTATTGTTACTCATGTGTTTATAAACCTTTAATTTATGGGTTAATGCTTTTAATGGCTAACGGTTATATTCTTATTACTATTTACTTCTTTGTCTCTATTTTCTACCTATAAATACTACCTAGGTGCATGGGGAAAGACACCAACTGAGACAACAAACACTATTGTCTTTCTTAAAATTGTTATTCTTTTCTTCTCTATATTATCTTTAAAACAGTGGTGTTCATAAGGTTCGGAGATCCTTCGCTGCACTCGATTGATCTGACGGGTTGTTGTATCTTGGGAGAGAAACGCAAATGATTAAAAACACATATGATTGTGTATTGACATATTTGTTTAGTCCTGTGCAGTAGGGGCGTTTTCTCTCTAAGGATAGCGCTATGCGTGCCTCAACCCAAGATATTTCTATTCCTTTCCTTGTTTATTTTTTATTTATTATTGTTATTATATTTGTTGATATCTGATTAATATTCATTATTTTATATATATTGTCTCAGTATTGTTATTGATCTAATAATTATTATTATATCATTTTATATTTTTATTATTATTAATATGATCTGAGTAATCATTTTCTAACATCTAAGTCGTAGTGTATTTTCTGAAAGGTCATAACATGTTTGGTTGACATATACTGCCTAGACTGTGAAATGGCATGTAATTGTATGATAAACTAATTTATACTCTAGCTTACCTTTTTGCTTGTTTGGTTGCTTTGTATGTGGTTCTTCTCCTTTTGCGATGATCATCAATTTATTGATGTGAGCAGATGCGAGAGGTACTCGAGGTCAACAGGGAAGGGATGATTTCGCTGCATAGTCTACCTGGACTGGGCTTCTTTTTATTTGGGTTTTTCCCTAGGGCTACAGCCCATGTACTGTTTTGTCCTTCAACACATTATCATCTACTATTAAATTCTTGAACTTATTTCTGTATTGGCATCTTGGTGTGCCTTTTTCCCTTCCGTGTATTTTGGATAATTATGTGTGTGACATGTCATTTAATTAAATTATTTATTTAAATGGGGTATTACATTAGGCAACCATAAGTTGTAGTAGAGGAGTAGCACTTAAGTGTTCCAACAATAGGGGATGTATGAAGATTATATTATTATAGTTACATCTTTTGGATGACTATACTAGTATAGTTTATACTTTGGATTATTTGTCTTCTGAATATTAATTATGAGATGTTTTATTTTAGTAGTAATATACTATTAAAATGAAATTTTACGAGAAATATTTTAAAAATGAGTCAATTCTAATTTTTCATAAAAGTTAAGGGACTAAACATATATTTAACTCTACAAATTATAACTAATTTATTACTTGTTACCTTTTTAAAAATCAAGTGATATTTAAAATTCATACATTTTTACATGATTATTCTTAAATATAAATGTACTTATGATCGGTAATAATTAATTATATATAGCATATTTGACCACTTTGTCGATGGGAATATTAATATGTTTACTAAACTACTCAAATATAATGTAAAAAGGGCATATAATATATGGTCGACACTATCTATTTTTTATAGATACTATTCTTATTGTGCCTAACATTTTAAGAATAAACCCTAGCTATTTTCAAATTAATCTAGTTAAAATGTCTAAAAGATTCTAATGGGCACATTTAAAATGAGTTCCACGTGTTATGTGAAATATTAGAGTTATTAATCAGCATGTGAATACATACAATTAGTATCCTATAAATTAGTGGATAGTTCTTAAGGGTAACATGCACTTGGTTCTCAAGTTACATGATATCATGTTTCATTAATGGTCTAATTTAACAGAGATTCGTTCTAATTGATATCTGTATGTGAGAGAGCATAGTAGTTCAATAAAACTCAGGTTTATGTAACTCAATATAATTCCAAGTACACATAGGTCCACATAATATCATGTAATACCATGATCATAAAATTTTAAGTAGTATCCTATTAATTTTCATGCAAACTATCATTATTATAAAATTAATATCATCCAAATAATTAATTATATCATAAGGGTCGAGTACAGATAGGAAACTATAGTTATCCTATTCTGTATAATTTTTTTATTTCCTTATCTGTCAAAGATATCTGTAAAACAAATATAAGCAGATTTTATATCCATGAATATATGCAGAAAATTTTATATTTTATTTATTTTAGTCTTAAATAAAATTATTAAAAATAAATTTTTAAAATATAAATTTATGTAAAAGATAATAATAATTTTAAAGTATAATTCAAATCAAATTTCTCAATAAAATATTAAATAAAATAAATTTAGTTTTTCTAGAATTAAATTTAAATAAGTTGGACCAAAATATAAAATATAAAATTAATATTTTATAAACTAACTTCAATGTGATAAATTTAGATAAGAAAATGAAAATATATAAAATAAGAATGTCCATTAAAATTATTATTTAGTATTCATCATAAATTTTACCAGTATACTTTATTTTTTCATCCCTAATGACCAGGGATAGCAACGGGGCGGGGCAGGGACGAGTTTCGCTATCCCATACTCATCCCCGCAGAAAAAATTCATCCCCATCTCCATACCCAAACCCAACGGGTATTAAACTTTTGTCCCATCTCCATCTCCACCGGGTAACGGGTATAATCTCGTACCCATACCCGTACCCGTGTTCTAACAACTTCAATATTAATTTTTATAAGAGAAAAAAATTCCGGTAAAGAAAACATAATATTATCAAATATTCAATATTAGGAGGATGATTGTTTCTTCCATATCAAATACTTTAAAATAAATTATAATTGTCTACATTTTATATTAGAATACCAACTAAAATTTCATGAGAACCAAAACATTTATTAAATTTGCAAACTACAACATTAACGAAACTTAGTTGATAAAATTAAAAAATATTTCAAAAAAATATAAAAGGAAAACAAATATTCAAATTAAAATATATTTTAAGTGTTTGTTTACTTCAATTTTTTAAATTCTAATGAATCTCTTTTTTATCTATAACAATATATAAAGGAGATTCTTCTTTTTGTGTCCACATTTCAAAATACCAAGTTTACCCTTTAAATATAATAATTTATTAAATTTTTAAAAATTGACCATTACTTTTATAAGTTTTTTATAAAATCGACTATCTCTGCTTCTTCTCTTCTTCTTTATTTATCAATGGTTATTTTTTCATCTGTTCTGATATACTTCACTTTATTTTTAATAAATATAATTTTAGTTTATATATAAACTTAATAACATTACAATATTATCATCTACTAATATTATAATTTTAGTTTATATATTAACTTAATAACATTTTAGTTTAAAAAATGCATACACATAGGCGCGATAGCGCCTGTGTTTATGCTAGTACACTAATAAAAGTTATAATACATCACTTGATCAAAATGACACAAAGAACAAATAATAAACACAATAATAAAATTTTGACATAGATTTTGTATCTTTTGAACTTCAATATATGTTGGATAGTGACAAAAAAATATTCATAGCAATTACATTAAATTTTTATATTGTAGTAAATAAAAGTTATTTATACAATTAAAGTGAAAAAATTACAGTATGATTAATAATGAGTTATAAAATAAAACAAATAGATAGAATATATCGAAATATTATTCTACATGATGAAATGAACAATAAATAAAAATATTAAAAAACTAACAAATGTGTGTTTTAGAAATAATTTAAGAGACTATCGAAAGAAATCGCACAAAGGAAATCAAATGTATAATTAAGGTATGATAAGATGAAAAATACCTTATGGAACAAATTATTAAATTATGTTTGAAGTGGTTAAAATTAAAAAGAAATATCATTAGTGCCCAAAAAATTTGTCACTAAATTACAAATAAATTAGTAATTAAATTGGTCACTAAATCAAGTACAGATTCGATCATTGAATCAGTCACTAATTTAATCACTGATTCAGACAATAAATCAACTACTACCACCAATGACGAAATATAGTGATTGATATGGGTTAATGACTAAATCAGTCACTATTTCATATTTTTCTTGTAGTGAATTATCATATATTATTCCTAAATATCATTATATATATATATATATATATATATATATATATATATATATTTTTAACCACTTCAAACATATTTTAAAGAGAAAAAAATATAGTATGATTAATAAA
>Ga0214543_1011263_pt1 | contig 12655 bp, 4 predicted proteins | sample CNSS2metaG_FD_160094 | JGI IMG/M metagenome (GOLD analysis project Ga0214543, IMG submission 160094) | Root nodule microbial communities from cowpea collected in UCLA plant growth center, Los Angeles, California, USA - CNSS2 | ecosystem: Host-associated > Plants > Roots > Nodule | place: USA...
ATATAAATATATTTTTTTTTTATATATATATATATATATATATATATATATATATATATATATATATATATATATATATATATATATATATATATATATATATATATCCCATGTGGACCAAATTAAAATGTGTCAATCGAATTAAAAATTGTGTGATGCATATGAAACAAATTAAGATCATGTACGGAGATAACGATGACAGAACCGGCAAACAAATGTAATAGTAGAAGGAACCAAATTAAAAAATTGATTTAAAAAAAAAAGTTATAGGTTTAACCTTCAAATTAATATTACAAATTGTAATAAATTAAGAAAACCTAAAGCTCTATTCATAATGGATTAACGAAAGAGTCTTTATTTTGAAGAGTGATACTTTTTATTATATTAGTTCTCTCTCGTTTGAAAGATACCAGTTCTCTTTTTTAGACTTGTGACTTGATACTATTTTAGTACCTTTTAATTCAAATTTCTGAAACTAATGACAATTTTTTTTTTTTTTAAATAGGAAATCACGTTGTAACGTTGTTCTAAAATGTTAATTTTTTACACACTCACTTTTTTTTTAATTTATTCCTTTTACATTAAAAATTCTCTTTTTTTTCTTAAATTTGTTTCTTAAATATCAACTGCTCTATACCTACTCACTAAATTAGAATTATTACGTTGAAAATGACTTGATCTCTATTTTATTCTCATCTGAAAAATGATACTTATCTTTCTTAATATTTCTTCTACCAAACGTTTAAGTTGAATTGTTTTAAAGTAAGTATACTTATCTATTTGTGAGTCAATATATTTATAAAATATCTAAATTAATTAACCACGTTTAAAACACTATATTTACCATGTTTTTGGGTTAGTTTTGCATGGAAGTTGATTGAAAACAAAGTTACTTCACAATAGGTAAGAAAAACACATTTCCCAAGTTCCATAATCCCATTCCATTGTTCATAGTATAATCAATGATTTGTTGGGTTACTCATTAATCTCTGAAAGTTCCAAGTTGCAAGAAGAATGGGTCATCACACGAGACCTCTGAGAGAAAAAAAAAAATTCCAAAATGAGGAAACAAAGAAAAGAAGAAAGTGTCAAAAGCCATAATGAATGCATACTTAGATGAACCGTGTATTCTCAATTTACCCAAACATGGTCTTTCTCATTTTCTCCACACGCTGTTCCTCTTCTCCAAAACCAAAACCTTCATATATAACCCCAAACCCCAACATCCAAGGGACTGATACACTTATCCCAAGACAAGACATGAAGATTCCTTTTTTCACTTGTTTCTCTTCACCCACCAGAAAACAAAACAAAAACGGTACACAGCATAACTGATACAAACGTAAATTTGAAAACTTTGGTTTTCGTTTATTATCTTTGATGTTTTTTCTTCCATTGCAGACTACCCAGAGGAAGAGATCAACGACGGGAGCTTCCGTTTGTTCACCTACGGCCAATTGAAATTGGCCACGCGAAATTTCCATTCCTCGGAGAAGGTCGGAGAAGGTGGCTTCGGCTCTGTCTATAAGGTTAATTATACATTCTCTGATCTCGTTCTTTTGAAAAGTTTGTTTTTTGATTAATTGGGGCATTAAGATGCAATGTGATTTCATCGAAAATTAACCAAGGGGTTATGTTCTGAGAGACCGATTTGGGTTTTGACTTGTGAAGGGGAAGCTTCTTGATGGTTCTCTTGTGGCGGTGAAGGTGCTTTCGGTTGAGGTGGAATCCATGCGAGGAGAGAGGGAATTTGTGGCGGAATTGGCTACACTTGCAAACATCAAGCACCAAAATCTTGTAAGCTTGAAAGGGTGTTGTGTGGAAGGTGTTCATAGGTATTTGGTGTATGATTATATGGAGAACAATAGCCTCTACAAAACCTTCTTAGGTATGATTAATTTCTGTTATGTGTTTCTGAGTTTCCAATTTAGGGGTTGCAATTGGAGGCAGAAGTTATAATGATTCTGTTTCTGTGGCTTTGATTGAAAGGTTCTGAGGAGAGAAGAATGAGATTCACCTGGGAAACAAGGAGGGAAGTATCCATAGGAGTGGCTCGGGGACTTGACTTTCTCCACGAAGAGCTTAAGCCTCATATCGTACACAGAGACATCAAAGCCAAAAATATTCTTCTCGATCAGAATTTCACTCCAAAGGTTTCGGATTTCGGTTTGGCAAAATTGCTGAGAGACGAAGCTTCTTACATCAGCACTCGTGTTGCAGGGACATTGTAAGTTACAACATTAAGAAACAAAAAAAAAAAAAAAGGACTTTCTTGGTTCATTATTTTGAATCCTTTTCATTCCGTTACTAAAGGGTTTTGTTCTGATAAATCAACAGGGGTTATCTAGCTCCAGAGTATGCCAATTCTGGACAGGTTTCACGAAAATCAGATGTTTACAGCTTCGGAGTGTTACTTCTGCAAATCGTGAGTGGCCTTGCAGTGGTGGATGCCTATCAAGACATTGAACGTTTCATAGTGGAGAAGGTATGAAATGAAATTTAAGTCAAACTCATAATTAATCGACTTGTAAAATGATTTTTAGACACATATTTTGTTTGTTATGGTTTGGTCAAATGTAAGGTGGTGGGTGTGTGTTTGAAGTTTGAAGTTGAAGATGTTTGCAATTGCAGGCGTGGGCAGCGTATCAATCGAACGATCTGTTAAAACTGGTGGATCCCATGTTGAACAAGAATTTTCCCGAGGAAGAGGCCATAAAGTTCTTGAAGGTGGGGCTACTGTGTGTGCAAGAAACAGCGAAGCTTCGGCCACGAATGTCAGAGGTGGTGGAAAAATTCACCAACAACGTTGATATGAAAGATGTTAAGATTTCGAAACCAGGGTTCGTTGCTGATCTGAGGAACATCAGAATCAAAAACCAAAACACTTCGTCCCCGGAAACAAGTTCTGCCGGAGCAACCTTCGCAAGCTCCATTTGGAGTTCAGCCAATCTTGCTCGTTAGTTACATTATTGAGCATGTTTTAGGATAGGATCTTAACTAATTGGTCACACTCTGAAGAGCAATCACACGGATTCACACAGTGTTCATAGTCATTTTTTGTTCTTTGGATGCATTGCGTAGATTCATTTGTTTCATTATTTTTTTTTTTTTAGTTTTTATTTTGTTGAATGCTTCCCGAGAGAATTCTTCTCTCGCACTAAATGGTCGCATACGGCGTGCTCACTGCATAGGGTTAGTACAAAGTGTAGATTCTCAACAATTTTTCATCAACTTTTTGAAGATGTTATTATTACTTTATTAACAACAGAGGAAAAGAGTTACAAAGTGGGATGGACTTTTATATTATAATAATTAACGAGCTTTAAATCTAATTCATCCACCTTAAAGCAATAGAGAAAATAGATTATAAGGTCTAATTTATATCTATTTGTATAATTTAATTTTGTTTTATATGTATTCTGTATGACTTCAACTATGTTAACTAAAAAATACTTATCAAAAACAAAATATAAAAAGAACAATAAGGTTGTCAATATGATCATACAAACTTTGGTAGAAGATAAATTAAACGTATGCTTAGCCCTTTTAAATTAAAATTGGAAAGGGATAGTTTTGTTTTTATTGGGAAAGGTCATTACGTCATAACGTAAGAAGGAGAAAATTTGTTCAGCAGTCATTAAGATAACTATAATTAGAGAAGTTGACTTTATAATATCAAATAACATTTTCCCTTTCCGTAAGGGAATCAATTACATTCATAAGAGAAAAGGAAAGAAAAAAATCACCGTTGACAACATAACAAATAGATTCCACGTCAATCATATTGAGTTAGAACGCAAAATAGTTTTATATTATTACTTTAAAGGTTATGTAAATTATAATTGTTATTAAGTGATAGTTTAAAAAGTTTATAATAGTCTAAAAAATTTTACATTAATAAGTTAAATTAAAAAATAATAATGAATTTTTTTTTTTTAATTTTAGTGTACTTATTTCGTATAGTTAGAAAGTGAATTTCATCTTTCTTGTGATTAATTAACATGATTTTAGGATAATTATGATATTCACACCTCATCCATATCTTATAATTTCATCATATTTCCTGTTTTAGAATTAATTAAAGGGAATTTTCAACTTAATTTAGCTAAGAAGAATTTATATTTAGTATCTTGTTTAATTTTGTACAAGATTTTGGTGTTATATAGAAAATATTTGAGGTAAATCAAACAATGATGTCACTTTTTATATCGACTTTTATTGTATTTAAGTGAAATAAGTTATATGCAATATCTATTCTATAAATCAATTGATATAGCATGTCTAGGGATGTCAACGGGGCGGGTAGGATACGGGTAGTAGCTCTCCCGTACCCTACCCGCTAGATAAATATATGCATCGTACCCATATCCACATCCGTCAAGTATCCATTATGCGGGTACCCGCCTATTTTTTTCATATCTGTGGGTATCCACGTGTATCCGCGGGTATTTACAAAATTATTAAAAAAACAAATATTTAATCATAAATTCAAATAAAATAAAATAAAATATATCATTGTCATAAATTTTAATTAAAGTTTAAATAAACTCAAGTTCATATAAGTCCAAATAATTTATAAAAGTAAATATAGAATGACGTTCAACACAATGAAAATTCTTTAATTAGTGTTTTGATAAAAAAGTTCACTTTCTCTAATTGATTCCTAAAAAATAAACAAAATAAACAAATAATAAACCTCAATTGCCACGTGCCAAGTATTCTTATTTTGATTTCATCATTTGACAACAAGCATATCATAAACGTCATTGTCTATATAGGATTTGATGTATATGCCCAATTTCAAATAAAGGAAAGAGAAGAATGTCAAGGGATGTACTTGGAAGAAGACAACGTACCAATACTTACTTGAAGTTTGAAGAATGAAGACTGAAGACAAGATGTGTAACTTAGAAAAAATTAGGCCATAATATTTTTTACTAATATATATATATATATATATATATATATATATATATGACAGTACTTTTGTGAATTAAAGTTTAGCAGGTACGGGTATCCACAGGTACGGATACTATGATACCCGTACTCGTCCCGTTAACATGCGGGTATAAAAAATACCCGTATCCGCGGGTAGCGGGTATCATTTTTAATATCTGTTTCCTATTCGTTGCGGGTTTTATCCACGGATACCTGCGGATACGAATTTTTTTGACATCCCTAAGCATGTCTAATTTTACATTGGTTACAACCGATATAAAAATTATCATACTTTATACATCAGTTGCATCAATGTCAATAGTACAACTGATGTGGACTATCCAAAATAATTGATATGAAATATAATTTTTCTAGTAATGGTAAGTGTTGTGGTAAAATATTTTGTTAAAAAATAATTTTCTTTTTCTGTCTTTCCCCTTTTTCCCAAAATAAAAATTTATTTCGGATCTATGATAAAATACCTTGAATATATCGTCATTTGAATGTTTTACCTCCATGTTTGTTGTAGTGTGGTCATTTGAATGTTTTACCTCCATGTTTGTTGTAGTGTGATCTTCTTGTTTAAAAATTTATAGTTTCTAATATTTATTTTGTCATGTATACAATTATGTTATTTTCAAAATAAGTATAATTGAATATGTTGGGTTATATATTCTTTCATATGTTTTGGTTATATATGTGTTATGGTTATACCAACAATCTTTCGTCAAGGGTAGTGACCCCTTTTTGGTTGTGGTTATGCGATCAGTCACTTTAGTGACCCCTTTTTTGTGTTATGGTTATGTGGTTAGATACTTTGAACCACCGGCTCTGATACCACTGTTGGATTATATATTCTTTTTTCATATGTTTTGGTTATATATGGGTTATGGTTATAATCATTGAGAGATTGTGGTTCCATATGATTATATGATATTAGTCTTACATATATAAGGCATTTGACATCACTTTTGCCCCAAAATCTTAAGGTAATGATATTATGGATCTTTATTTTTATATAGTGTTTAACCTTATAATGTTTAACCTTGTCTATTATATCCAATATGAGACTTTTTGACTCACACTTAAACTATTACTAACACACTTGTACTATTACCAACAGAATCATATTCAGTTATATATTTGTACATTATAGTTTACGATAAAATTTACTAAAGAGAAAAGAAAGATAATGTTGAGATGTGAAGGTAAGTACAACCATGAGAAATAATATCATTATAATGATTAGCTTTTTGTTTTTGTCGGCAAAAATCATTATAAGGATTAGTATTATTTGTTGTGAAGTGTAGATAAATATGTAATAATGATGTATCTTATTGGTTGTGGATCGACACATTTGCTCTTCAAATTTAGGTTGAAAATTCATTTTAGTTCTTAAAAAAGTTTATTGTAATTTTTTAATTAAATAATTTTGTTATACCATTAATATATGTTTTAATTGTTAACATAAAAATGTTAACGTTTATATTAGAATAATAGGTATCTTACTCCATTGAGTAATTAACATCAAAATCACTTTTATATATTAACTGTTAAATGACATATTTATAATGGAACAAAATTATTTAACTTAAGACATTGAAATATCAAATCTACACTTAAAATTTTGCATGTTTTAAAATTCTTCATTCAAAAATTATAAGAAACAATAGTGAGTTTAGCAATATCTAATAATGAAACAAATATAAAAAATTAAACAAAATAAGTCTAGTATAAAAATACAATATATATTAATGAAATAATATGATTAAAATATTTCCGCCAACTTTTTCCCTACGCCGTGCTTTAATAACCATTGCTCCAAAAACAAGCCGCCAATGTTTTACCGACAATGTTTCTGCGCTGTCATTTTCATGTTCTTTCTTGTTTTTCTAGTTTAGTTTAAATTCTATAATATATTCTCTTTGTTTTCTACCATAAATAATTTTTCTACTTATTTATTTATAATATAATTTTAAACGATTTATCTATTATACTTTTATATTTCTTATTTCAATGTATATTTATTTATCATATTTTTTTTCTTTTTATTATAATTAATTATTTTATCTCTATATTAACTAAACTAAGGATAAAATTGAAAAATATATTATTTTGAAGTTCAAAAAATAAGAAATAAAAAATTATTAAAAATTGAGAATTAAAAAAGAACTGATAGCTTTTAAATTCATTTTAAGGTCCACCTCTAGTTTTGTCTTATTGGTGACATCCTTTGAAGATGGGAAATAACATGATTTTCACATTTATTGAGATAAACTCCAAATCATAGACGTAGGGCGTAGACATCATGCAACACCTTCAATTGAAATTCCTCATGTAACCCTCTTTGGTTTTACTGTTATTTAGATTTGAGTTTAATTTTATTATGTTGTTTGAAGAAAAAAATATACCGTTAATTTAAATAATTCAACTATAATTTTATACAAAGTAACTTATTATGTTGTATGCAAAAAATATACCGTTAATTTAAATAATTCAACTATAATTTTATAGAAAGTAATAGTCCAATCGTACATGATAATACATAATTCAAATGAAAAATTTAATTTAATTTTCTTCTTTTATTAGAGTTAAAATATTTTCTTAATAAGGTGTTTTTGAGTACCACGATTTTTCATTCTTTGTCCATTCTTCCTTAGTAAATTAATTCGAAATATTGTTTATTCTGATTTCATTTCATTTAGTTTTTCTTCGTAAGATTTTTTTTATCTTATTTGTTATTACAAGACTATTTTTGGTTCGAGTCAAGCAATATCTCCTTTTAAGTATCTTTTCTGTTTGATTGATATATATATATATATATATATATATATATATATATATATATATATATATATATAGTATTCTGATAAGTATTTAGTGTGAAAATGTCAGTAAAAATCAACGATGTCTTATAGTTTGAACCATTTTAGATTGCTAACAGCCTGATGAATTAAAAGAATGATTGATGGCATGACAACTACATTTATATCATCAATTTTGACAAATGATATATTATTTTTAATTATCCAAACCTCAAATTCAACTTTGTAAAGTATGTATTAACTTTGAGGTTGACTTTTTTTTATTAAATATAAATTGATTTAGAATTCCAAGTGTATATGAATGTATATCTAACATCATCACTCACTTAACCCTAAATAATTGTCAACTATTGCAACTTATTGAAAAGGTTATTATTCACCCCTTCTAGCTTGCATCTATGACCAAAAGTTAGAGCAAAATATTCTTTGTTAGTCTTGTTCTCACTAATCCACAAATAAAATGGGTATGAATGGATGATTCATGAAATAATGAACCTTCTGTAAATTGTAATTTTAAATTATGAAACTAAAAAAATATAGAAAACTTATCGAAAACAATAAAATTATCAACTGTACACCGCAACATACATGTATATTAAAATGTTGGATTAAATATCTTTTTATTTCCTAATTTTAATAAAAAATTAAAATTAGTTTTTCTTTTGACATTTTCTCCAAATTTAGTAATTTTATAGAGATAAAATAATGTAATCATAATTTTTATAAACTAGATAAGAATCACAAGTAAATTCGTATTTGTAAACACTATTTAAGTTTAAATTCATTTTATATTGGAAAAGAATATTAAATATAAATAGGAGTAATACTTTAATATTTTAAATTTTAAATTAAATATGAAGACCAATATAAAAATTTATTTCTCGTATTATTAAAAAGAAATCTCCCTCAACCGTTTAAAACCTACACTTCATTTATTTTATTTTCATCTAAACGCCCAAACTTCTTCAAAATGTCTATCTTTTTCGATCTACTACCTTTTATTTCTGTACTAAATTAAATTTCTACACATACTCGCGCGCGATTTCTATAAATATAAATAGCATTAAAAATACATATGAAAGAAACAACAACTATAGTATCAGAATATTTTTGCACTGGTCAAGCACATACTAGTTCAAACTCATAACATTTCCACTTACTCCCAATTTTAAATTAATTATTTCTTAGACCCTCCTCTTATCCAAATATAAGGTCCAATTTGTAAAATTTCATAGTGGAAAGAAAAAAATTTAACATTTTGAAGGTTATATTGAACTTTGATCACATGTTGTAGTTAAATATAGAGGTCTTTTTAACAACTAGGAGTTAACTCAATTTTTTTAATTAAACCCCGTAACTGCATTTTAATTATACCTCCATTTGCATTATAATTCTAAAAAACTCTTTGACACTTAAGTTAGTAAGAAAGTTTATATCTTTTAGAGTAAGAGAGAAAGAGTATGAGAGAGTCTATGTATTCCTTAGGGAATACTAGATGTATTTATAAGACCTTTTGGATCTTGGATCCATGTGATAAAATAAGTAATGTAATATCAAGAATTATCAGTAAAATAATCACTTACCTCAAATAATAATAATAATAATAATAATAATAATAATAATGTGACACCTTATCTGATATACCAAATATCTTGTAAATATTTGGTATTAAGGAATATCGAGACATAATCAAATTATCGAGAGTTGTCATAATTATTGTTAATATGTAAATATTTGCACCAATAGATGTATCTTATAATATTTTGTAATTTTTTTGATGATGAAGCTAATTAGGCCTTATTGGGTCGCATTACTTAACATCATCTATTGGGTCGGCTAGGTACGTAAGCCCCCACAGTGACATCCATAGTCCCACTATTTTGGGCGGAGCAAACCACCACGATTCCTTGCTTCGTTGCATGGAAAGCTCTAGCCACCATGTCGTCTTTCAGCAAGCTCGAGCCAAACCCATCGAGCAATACTGATAGCGCATCCACACCGTTATAAATGGCCTCATCAAACACCACCAAGATCAGTTTCTCACTAGCAACGGGGGATATCAATAGACCTTGCATGCAACGCGAGCTTTTGGGTGCGCCACCCTTGGTTGTTGAAGCCTTGGTCAAAGATGCTAACTCCAGGGACGATGTTGGTAACATTCACACAATTGTCTTTGGTGGTATCCCATATGAGGACAATGCAATTGTCTAAGGTGGAGCAAAGATGCCCTTGAAATGGCCGACGAGGTAGTGGAAGAAGGTGACCATAGCGAAGTGGTGCTGCTTTGGTGGTTGCAATAGTTTTGGCAACCCTTGGTCAGGTGCGACAATGGTTGACGATGGCAATGTTTGAGGTCTGGTAGGAGAAGATGGAAGATGAAGATGACGATGTATCATCATTTAGCTTGTCAAATTTTGAGTGAAGATGTTGGACATAAGGCAACTTTTCATTAGACAAATTTAGAGAGTGGGGATAACCATGTGATGGTCTTAGAGTAGCTAACTTTGTGAGTAGAGGATTGCTTAAAAAGTGGAGTGCATAAATAAATTATAGGGTGCACAACATACTTTTTCAGAATTTGCCAATTTTGGTCTTATTCTAAAGGTGTTTCGTAGTTTCTTTATTATCACGCCTGTATGAGATTAACATAACTTTTACTACATCAACAAACATTATAATATCAAAAAAATATTTTATGCAACTCAAATGTTATTTTCGATGCATTTTTCTCTCACAAGGCCACCATTGGAATTTGGCCTTATTTTGAAGGTGTTTTGTAATTTCTTTATTTTCACACCTTGTATGAGATTAACATCACTCAAGTTGCATCAACAAACATTATAATATCCAATAAAATATTTTATGTAACTCAAATGCTATTTTCGATGCGTTTTTACATCATGAGGCCACCATTGGAATTTGAAGCTCTTGTTGAGTTAGGTGTTATCAAAGGAATGATAATTTTTTACACTAATTATTCATAAAATTTGAATAAAAAATATTTAATGAAAGAAATAGAGTGTCAAGATAGCATTCTTACAAAGGCATTGCAAAATTGTGACCATAAATATTCATGGTAGCTGATTGTGAGGATTTATGGACAATCTTCATTGTCGATATTAATAATGAGTTATCCCATCATGTAAGGATTGTATAAAATGTGGAGGTAGGATAAAGTTTTACTCGGGCCCCATGGTCAGTGGCGGATCTTCGACTAATATCTTGGTGGTGCCAAAATTTGGGTTGAATTACTCTTTTTTGGTCGATTTTTTCATAAAAAATGTCAAGTTGGTCTTCTAATTTTTTTTAGTCTCAATTTGGTCCAATTTTTTTAAAATTGATGCAATTTGATCATTTTTGTTAAATTTCTTGAAGTGAAGCAAAGATTTTTCATCAAGACTGACATTACGATTATGTCAGTTACATCAATAAAGCAAATCATCTTTATTCACAACTTTAATTTTGATTAAAAAACCTTGATCTAATTCAGAAAATTTAAAGAAAAAGAACCAAATTGCATCATTGTTTCAAAACCTAGATCAAATTGGGACTAAAAAAAATTGAAGGACTACATATTTTTTAACGAAAATAGAAACCAAAAGAGTAATTTCAAAATTTTTATATAAACTAATTTAAATATTGTATTTTTTTATGATAATAAAAAATAATAAAAATAGAATTATTGTTATCATTATAATTATAAAATAAATACAAATAATTTTTCATAATATTACTATAATTAATTTTTATTTATAATGATTAAGTTTCAAATAAAAAAATGATTAAATTAAACAAGTGATCACTTAAAAGAAATGTTAATAAAATTATTATTTTTATTTTTAAAAGTATTTAAAAGATAAATGTGAAAATGTGAAAAACAACAAAAAAAAGAACTTTTTCTTTTTATATAAATATAGATGTATAAAAAAAATTTAAAATATCAAATATATAAAATATATTAAAAGTATTAATTTTTAAATATATACTTAAAATTATATATTAAATAAATTATATAAATATAAAATTTTTGGGGGGGCCATGGCCCCCCTAGTCCCTTGAATGGTTCGCCATTGTCCATGGTGAGCGCCAAATATTCTTTCTGGGATTAGACGTGTGGACATTTAGACAGGTGGCAAGATCTAAGTGGATTGAAGAATCTTAATATATGCTCATGTGGGTTGAAACATAAAGGAAGATTCACCTCCAAAAGACTCTTTGACGCTCAAGTTAGTAAGAGGGTTTGGATCATTTAGAGTAAGGAAGAATGAGTATAAGAGAGTATGTGTATTTATTGGGAAATACTAGATGTATTGATAGGGCCTTTTAAGCCTTGGATCCATGTGATAAAACAATAATGTAATATCTAACAATATTAGTAAAATAATGACTTACCTCAAATAAGCAATGATTACTTGATATTGAAACAATAAAAAAAGGTATGACCACGGGTAGAGGATATACCCTTTACTCAATCAGGATAAGGATGAGACAAATACATTTAGACTCGTTAGGTATAGAGATGCGGATGGAGATGGATATTTACCTTAGGGTGGTATGAAATAATGAAATATGTCCTTGCTCCACCCCTCTATTGCCATCCCTATTAGAAACAAGATCCCTTGATTTTTGTATATCCAATATTACCTTTTAATGTTGTCATTTATTACAATTAATATTATTGTCAATCAATGATTGTAAACACTACTTGTTACCTTATTTATTTCCAATATCTTAATGCTAGTTGTAGTCATATGATCATCTATTGCTAACATTTGTTATGTATGTACATTATTATCGTCATATTAATACACCATTCTCTTATATATATATATATATATATATATATATATATATATATATATATATATATATATATATATATATATATATAT
>Ga0214543_1011266_pt1 | contig 12651 bp, 10 predicted proteins | sample CNSS2metaG_FD_160094 | JGI IMG/M metagenome (GOLD analysis project Ga0214543, IMG submission 160094) | Root nodule microbial communities from cowpea collected in UCLA plant growth center, Los Angeles, California, USA - CNSS2 | ecosystem: Host-associated > Plants > Roots > Nodule | place: USA...
TCTTATGCTTTTTAAGAACGTGCAACAACCTCTGCTCTTGTTCAGCAGTGAGGGAGGTGGAAATGATGACAGGCAGTTTGTCCTCCTCCTCTAAGTAGACATACTTGAGGTTGTCTGGCAGTGGTTTCAACTCTGGAGTACTGGATGCTGGCTGAATATCAGGAACCAGAGGGGGGGGAGAAATGGGTTCCACAACCTGTACCTGAGCATAACAATCAGATGCGTATGTACTTCCTGCAACATGGTTAGTGCAACCTGATTGTATAACATCAAAGTCAATAGGTACAACATCCAGAGAGTGAAACTCAGTAGATTCAACATTATCCACATCATATTCAGCATCATTAGAATCAGAATTAGAATCAGAATCAAAATCATCAATGCATGCAAATTCAGACAACTCAGACACAAATGAATGTTTAAATGCATGCAAAGAGTGGAAATCAGAGATCAATCCATCAACAACATCATCAATAATATCCACGTGAAAAACAGAATGATCCTCAGAAGGATGTTTCATGGCATCCAGAATGTTGAATCGCACAACAATATCATCAAACTCCATGGACAAAGTACCTGCATGGACATCAATTTTGGTTCGTGCAGTTTTCAAAAATGGTCTGCCTAAAATGATTGGTGCAGAACCATGTGAAAATCCCTCTTCCATATCAAGAATGTAAAAATCAGCAGGGAAAATCAATTCACCAACACGAACCAAAACATCATCAACCAAACCTGCGGGGTGGGCAACACTTCTATTTGCCAACTGAATCACCACACCCGTAGGTTGCAGGGGTCCAAGAGAAAGAGATTTAAAAATAGACAGAGGCATTACATTTATTGAAGCACCAAGATCAAGCATTGCATTTTCAAATTTATTGTTACCTATGATGCAAGGTACACAAAATGTACCTAGGTCCTTGCACTTCTCAAGAATCTGAGGAACAAATTTACCTATCAATGCTGACACATTTCTGCCCATGCTGATCTTTTCGTTTCCTTTTAGCCTCCTCTTGTGCGTGCGTAGCTCCTTCAAGAACTTTGCATATCTGGGAATCTATTTAATGGCATCCAATAGAGGTATGTTCACCTCCACCTTCCTAAATGTTTCTAAGATCTCGCTGTCAACCTCTTCCATCTTTTTGTAAGGAATGGCTCTTGGAGGGAAAGGAAGAGGTATGGAAGGTGCAGTAGTAGGGGTGGAAGGTGTAGAAGTCACACTAGATGTGGAAGGACCAGCTGCATGAGCATCACGCTTTTTCTGAAGTTTGGAAAGGTCGGCTTCCTTTGAAGGTGTAGGCTCAGGAGTGGGAACTTCAATGTTCTTCCCAGATCTTAATGTAATGGCACTCACATTCCTTGGATTTTCCACCGTCTGAGATGGAAGCTTGTCAGAATTCTGAGCCTGTGCCTGGTTTAGCTGAGTGGCCATCTGCCCCATTTGATTTGTCAAACTCTGGATTGAGGCCCTAGTCTCTTGCTGGAATTGCATATTTTGAAGGGTCATCATCCTGACCAACTCCTCCAATGAAGTAGAAGAATAAGGTGCAGGTGCTACAGCAGGAGGAGGAGCTGGTGTGGGTACAGGTGGAACCAAAGCAGCTTGTGCAGGTCCAACTCTTTGCTGTGGAGGTGGTTGCACATTTTGAAATTGTTGGGGCTGCTGGTTACCCTGGTTTCCCCATCTCAAATTAGGGTGATTCCTCCATCCTGGATTATATCTGTTTGTTGACAAATCATGGTTCTGTTGTTGATGTTGGGGCCTATTGTTGTTGAAAATATTTGCTGCATAGGCCTAAGGGGTATCCACTGGTGTAGAAAAAGAAGCAGCAACAGCCTGTTGTTACAATGCTGGAAAGAGTCTGTAAAGTGATCAACAAATGTACAAAGGCCACAAACTCTTGCAACTGGAGCTCTCTGATTGGAAGCAAGTTGATTGACCAGTGAAGTAAGAGCATCAATTTTACTTTCCAACTTCTTTGTGTACTCGGCTGCTCCTACATCATGAACACCTCTAATAACTATGGCATCACTCCTTGTGCCAAATTGTTGAGAATTTGAAGCCATGTTCTCTATTAGTTGCCTGGCTGTAGCTGGAGTTATGTTGCCAAGGGCACCACAACTTGCGGCATCAATCATATTTCGATCCATGTGGTGCAAGCCTTCATAAAAATACTGCAAAAGGAGGTGTTCAGAGATCTGATGGTGTGGGCAGCTTGAACAAAGATTCTTGAACCTCTCCCAGTACTCATAAAGGGTCTCTCCAGATTGCTGATTGATGCCAAAAATCTCCTTCCTTATGGCTGTTGTCCTTGAACCAGGGAAGAACTTGGCAAGGAACAATCTCTTCAGGTCATCCCAACTTCTGATGGACCTGGGTGCTAGGTAGTACAACTAGTCTTTCGCATTACCCTCTAAAGAATGAGGGAAAGCCTTCAAGTATACATGGTCCTCTTGGACATCTGCAGGCTTCATGGTGGAACAGACGACATGAAACTGCTTCAAGTGTTTGCACGGGTCCTCACATGCAAGACCATGAAACTTTGGCAACAAGTGTATTAAACCAGTTTTCAGCACATATGGAACTTCCTCCTCAAGGTATTGAATGCATAAACTATCATAAGTGAACTTTGGTGCAGTGAGCTCACTCATGGTTCTCTCATTAGGTGGAGGAGGTTGAGCGATGTTATCAGTATGAAAATCAAAATGCTCAGAATAAACAGTATGCTCAGAATGCAAAGAATGAGGAATGTCAGGAATGTGATGAGAATCAGAAGAGTCAGGAAAAGTCACTGAATATTCAGCATGCAAAGATGGATTCCTAAGATGCCTACTTCCTCTGTGGAATGTCCTATCAATCTCAGGGTCACATGGCTATAATTCACTTGGGTTTCCCCTAGTCATGCACCAAAAAACATGAATTCTAGTGATATTGGCATAACATAGGGTATAACTACAAGTATACTCAAACGAACTCCAAATGACTTGAAAATTGGTAGGATATTCCTTTGAGTGCTCAAACAGAAGCACAAAAAAAAATCATATTAAAACTCAAAGCACAAGTATTTTTAACAATTTTTCAAAAGTGGAAAAAATGAAGAAAAATCACAAAAAACATTGCTGAAATGTAGAAAATGGCATTTTCTGGACAATTTGAGTTTGCAAACCGGCAAAACGGGTTCCGACAAGGGGGGAAATCAAATTCCACCCCAAATGTATATAAAATAACATGATTGTGATAACCAGAGCAAAAGTTATGGTCTTCTGAAGTTTCACTAAAAATCAGTCCAAAAACTTTTTGAATCTCTTAACTCAGACCATACCAACTGCTCCATCTATTTTTCCCATCAAGTTCAATGTCTTAGAAGTGAGGGAAAAAAATTCAAGTCAAAACAAGCACCGTAGCTACTGTAACAAAAATCCAAAAGTTAAATGCCAGATTCGGACACTATTCATACACTATTCACTACTACAAATGACACTATTCATGAGCACCGCGACACTATTCACTACACTACACAGAAACACACAGAAATGGAAACAGACACTGGACTTAACACAACATTAACATCACAATGAACATATAACCACACTTGAACTACACACACCAAAACACAAAACACAGAACACAAACACACTGAAAATTTTACTTTGAACGAAACGATTGGTCCCCAGCAACGGCGCCAAATTTGATAGAGGTCGTACCCCACCAAATTAAATTAGAATAAATGCAGTATATGAAAGTGAACCAAGTCGTCTCCCAACGACCAATATTTTCATTCAAAGCTTCAATTTCCAGATGAACACAACAATAACACAGGGGGGTTTGGTAGATTTACGGATGCAACGCACAATTGAAAACTTAAATGCAGACGTGTAAAATGAAAGTAAAAACAGCGTTGATTCTTTGCTTCAAATGAACATCAACAAATCACAGATTACAACTCAAAATTGTTATATTAACTCTAATGAGACCCGAATTAATTACTAAGCGCAAATGAACTCGAACTCAAGTGCAATTAAGCAAAGCACACAACCATGAATCTGCTACAGTTCACTAAGCATGAACACATAATGATTCCACTCTGCAAATTAAGCAAAAAACATAACGGTTTCTTCATTTAAACGCAACGCACATTCAGAATTGAGAGATTAACATAACTCCACCGAACAAAACACTAATCTCAAGGTTTCAATCCATTCTTTGCAAAGATTCAACATGCTAATTTAGTTCCTCATCGAATCCGAATAAGGCTTAAACATAAATTTTGATTCAACCATCTAAATGAGTGCAAATTAATGCAGAAAACCTAAATTGGTGCAGGAATCGAAAATGAGCAAGGAAAGAAAGGGGCAACAATGAAAACAGCAACAAAAAATGAAAATACTTCAATATAAATGTTACCCAAATGGTCAAAAACATTAATACAACTTCAATGTGATGTCCAAGGCTCATAAAACGTGAAAATGACGTGGAAATGCCATTCTAGGCCTCAAATATTGACCCATTGACTTTGCTGACGTGGAAATGACGTGGAAATGATGTGGAAATGATGTGGCGACTCTCTTCAACTGAATATTGACGTCCAAGCTCCAAAATTGCTTCACCTAAATACCTAAAAATAATTAAAAACAAAAATTAGGCCAAATAATGTGAAATTAGTTCAAATTCGGAACAGTGGTCCAATAAAGTCCAACAGATTAAAAACACTCTAAAGATGAACAATTAAGCACTAATCAACTATCTAATGGGTACACAAAGGCTAGTGGAATGGAAGAAAATAATGACTCATCAGAAGGCGTGCCTGAAGCTTCTGCCTCTTGAATTTCTTTTTGATATTGTTGCATTGGGATTAAAGTGTTGCTATTAACGACTTTTTCTTCTTCCCAATTCCAAGAAGCATTTTCATTAATTTCAACATCTCGACTAATGACAAGCTTTTTTGTTTGTAGGTTGTAAACTCGTTAGCCTTTTGATTGTGTGCTATATCCTAAGAATATTCCTCGTATAGTCTTGTCTTCAAGCTTGTGCCTCCTTTGATCAGGAACATGTATGTAGCAGATAGATCCAAATACTCGTAGGTGTTTGAGTGATGGTTTTCTTCCACTCCAAGCTTCAATAGGAGTCTTGTCCTGGACTGCCTTAGTTGGACATCTGTTTAAAAAGTAAACTGCAGTGTAGACTGCTTCAGCTCAAAAAGTGTTAGGCATACCTTTCTCTTTTAGCATTGATCTTGCCATCTCCATGACTATGCGATTTTTTCTTTCTAACACACCATTTTGTTGTGGAGTATATGCGACTGCGAGTTGTTTCTCTATGCCTTCATCTTCGCAGAATTTGTCAAACTCGCGAGATGTGTATTCCTATCCACGATTACTTCTTAGTACTTTTATCTATTTTCCACATTCTACTATCTCCACAATTTTCTATATCCCATCAATTATTCCTTTCACAACCTCAAAATACTATTGGTGGTATCAGAGCTACGTTTGGTCATTTACTAGGCGTAGATACATTTTTCAACTACCTCAAAAAAAACTAGAACTCTATTCTATACTACTTCCAAAATATTTTCTCAACCCATGGCCACTACCAATCAAACATCATCAATTCCAGTACCTATTTTCACAGGAGAAAATACTATCACTAGTATGTATATATTAATAGGGACTAAATTATGTGTATGGACAAACAAATTAAACTTTTGGACTAATGAAGGACCTAATTGTTTAATTTGTCTTGAGTTGGGACTAGATTATGAAAACTAGCTAAAAATTTTCTTATAAAATCTTGTATGTGTACACACACTTCTACACCAAGGTTCGGTGACACACCACAATATTGTACCATTGACCATTCCATCCCAAACAGAAGAATTGAAAGAATTAAAGTTAGTATGAGTCTGTATTATATGCCCATATTTAAACTGACGAGGACAACATACTTTGACAACAGTTGAACAAATTAAAGGGTTAGCAGACTCTTCTAATCTTCAGTCTATTGATGAAGATCTTATCGAACTGGTGACAGTTGAGGATAATGGTAATTCAGACCAATTAAGCGAAGATAATTAAGAAAATGAATACAACAACGAAGATGATTGGGATTTTGGTAATCCTATTGAATAATGTATATTATTTATGTGCATGTTTCTCCTATCCTCCCTTAGTCGAGGAAGAAGGGGTGGATGAAGACGCATCACTTCTCCCTCAGTGTAGCTCCCCCTACTCCTACAAGTCAGGCTCATGTTGATCCCCTAGTGGAGCCCACACATGATGCAATCCAGCCCACCCTTGTTACTTCACACCATGATGTCCCAACTGAAGAGGTGCATCGTGATGCTACTAGAAGGATCATCATAAGACCTGTGGGTAAATGGTATGTTCAAAATGCTTTTTATATTTTATAGTTTATTTGAATTTGTAAATATTATTATGTTTAACATTATCCTAATGAGGTTGTCGGCCATGCTATCAAGTCAAAATTTAGAGGTGTCTACCATCACTACGAGGTTGTGACTGAACAAGCCTAACTTAAATGGTGGAATGAATTTAAGGTGTTTGTAATTGTTAATTTTAATGAATTACTTTCTAATAATTCTTCAATATAATCAAATTACTTCAATTTATTTTTTATCTTTATAGACTAAAGTAACTTGGGCCCCTCATGATGATTGGCAAATTAGAAAGGTGTATGAGTTTAAACTCAGAAAACGCCTATGTGATTTCTTAACCAAAACAAGGAAAAAGGGTAGAAAACCTTCATGGATTAGGGAAGATGCATGGCTGAACTTTTAAAGTACTAGGATTCTAAAGAGTTCAAAGGTAAATCATCCGAAAACAAAGCGAATCAAACTTTTTGAAAAGGTGGAGCATTGCACTCAACTGGCCACAAATCTCACTTGGCTATAGCATTGGCCTAGTAAGTATAATTCATAAATTATGTTCACTTCAAACCATGTTACTGATTTGATTTTTTTCAAGATATATTATTATTAACTATACAACTTCTTTTAGGAATGTAAATATGGTCAAACTGTTGACCCAGATGAACTATTTATTGCCACTCACACCAACAAGAATGGTGGTTCGATAGATGGTCGTACACGTGAGACTTATGTAAGTTATTATCGCCTGTATTTTGTTACTTTACTCATTTCTTCAATATAAAATCCTAACAATTTCAGCTTTGAATAATTTATGAGGAAGCCTATCATGAGCGTTTGAGAACCATCCATGCAAAGGGTTCCCGATCGACATCTGAGCCCCAACAATTAAATGCAACAACAAAAATTTAGTGTTGGAAGGATGTTGTTGGAGGCAAGAGTAAAGGTAAGGTTTATTGAACTGTTGACTTGGCTTCCAACATTCACCATGAGTGTCATCCCTTACTCAACTCACTTTTGTAGCTGCTGTAACATCCCTACTGAAAATTACTTAATTAAATAAATAAATAAAATATGGAAAATAAATTGACATAATTTTTATTATTCCCAAACGCGGGAAAAATTCAAATTATTTTTCAAAGCGCCATAATTTCAACATAACTGAATAATAATCTTTTTACAAGTTCTTAAAATCCAACATAATGAAATAACATCGTAAATTCCCTATATCAAGAGCCCCCAAGCTAGCCCTCTCTCCGTCTCTAAGCATCACTAGCATCACTTGTGGCGGCACCTGCTCCCGTATAACGAATCACACGATCATCGGTAAACACAAACAGAAAGGGTGAGCTCAATAATAAAAGAAAACACATAAAGTCCTTAATACCCCAAGGCTTTTCAACCTTTAATTCAAATAACAAAGTTAATTAGGGACTCAAGATTTATGATGGTCCCATGAACCTACCCGCTCATGGTCCTGCTTCTATAAACCTCCCCACTCGTAGTCCAACTTTACGGACCTACCCGCCTGTAGTCCAACACACGTGATCCACCAGCTACGTACCTCCCCACATAAAGCATCTCTCAAGTGTAAGCATGGAAAATACGAACCTACCTCGCTCGTTTCCCCACACGAGAGTAACTAGATATGAACCTCCCCGCTCATACCATCACGTGTTAACCACCATCCATGAACCTACCCGCTTATGGCACAGCATATCCTGATCCCCATCCGCATAAATGTATACAAACAACACACACAAACTGCACTAGACTCGCTTGGGCTAGAAGCCTTAGCTCAAGCGACCAGGCCTGTCTTGCTTAAGCTAAACCTTCTCGCTGAGCGAGCATGCTCCAATGGCCCTTGCGAAGTCTCGCTTAAGCGAGCCTCTCCTCGCTTAGGCGAGATCGACCTTTGCCTAAAACCTAAACCCTCGCCTAGGTAGCGAGTTATGCAGAACACAAAACCTAGCACAATTTCTCATTTAAGCGAGAACCACTCGCTTGAGCGAGAAACTCTGTCGCCCAAAATAGGGTTCCCTACCTGAGCGAGGTGCTCAAGCAAAACCACACGGTATTCACGAATTCTCGCCTAAGCGAGACACGCTCGCCTGAGCGAGATACTCGAATACGACCAGACTCGAGTTTCTGGTATTTTTGCCTAGGCGAGCCTTGCTCGCTTGAGCGAGAATAGTAGACATTCTCCCTAACCTGCACGCAGACAACAACACAAATGCCCAAATTCCACATTCAACATTACCCAAGCAAATCATCACATAGCACTAGTATTATGAACATGACTTAGACTCTAAATTGATCCCAAATGCAAAATTGAACCATAACCTGCATGTAGTGCAGAAACCCTTGTTACTTTCATGCAATCCCATAAAGGGTTACTTATACCACACTAAAACAGTCAAAGCCTAATCCAATCACATAGAGCACAAAAAGTTTTATGGAGAAGATACGTTTATTCATTGCATAACACAGAGTACACGAAATTATCACAATCATGTATATACATACACAAAGAGCTCCCCTAACCTGGTTTTCCTCTGCTCACTAGTGCATATTTGATAATTTACCTTGCCTTATAGGCCTTGGTTATGGCGGAACTGAAGCCTATAAGGAGGCGGTGGCAATTTTGCAATTTTAGCAACTTATATTGCTTTGGTTCTACGAACAATCGGTGCCGTAAGCAGCTTTAGGCCTCGGTTCCTTAAGAACCGAAGCTTATTAGGTAGCCCAGAAATGAAAATTTTAAAATTGGCGCCAGCGAGAACACATTTGGCCTCGGTTGCTTTTCGATCGAGACAATATTGGGCAGTTTTAGGCCTCGGTTGAAATAGAACCGAAGCCTATAACCCTGCCCAGAAACCCTAATTTATAAATTTCATCAGCGCCGTCCCCTTTGGCTTCGGGTCCCCTTCTACTGAGGCCATTGAGCCTGTTAAAATCCCCAAATCGCGAACCCCGATCACTATTCATCTTCTTCCCCAATTCCCTCTACGCGAACCCTAGGTGTGATGGATCTTCGTCACTATCGGCGAGATGAAGAACGAAACTGCGGTGGAGCAGTCGCGTCAACAGTGCCATCTCTGGGAGCACCACCAACACTCCAAACTCCTTCTCAACGAAATTCCCCCTCCTCCGTGGCTCTGTAACTCTTCGCTTCACGCAGACCCATAAGGTAACACACTCTTCCTCTCTCTACTTTCTCTTGCGCATTCACGACTACGATTTAGGTTTTTGACTTTTGGTAGAAATAGTTTCAGTTAGCATCTCCATTGTACTTATGTATGTGCTGCAATGGAGGATACGTCTCTGCTGCTGCCATGGTGGTCGCGAATATGGTTCGATGTGCAAAGGTGGAGCTCGCGTTGGCGTTGCAAGGGAAATGATGGTGGTGATGCTGCGTCTTCGCGTTTCTACTACTGTTTCGTTGCTGCAACTGTTTTGGTGTGATGGTTCGTTCTCGCTGCTTCCATGGTAGAGCGTTAATGGTGTTTTGAACGTTGTTGTTGCTGCAAGCGCGGTGGTGATGGTTCAGCTGCTGTAAATTCAAACTGCGGGCAGCTTGCTCATGGTGGTTCAATGGGGTATGGTGCTGCGGTGGCTGCACGTTGTAGAGAAGATGGAGAAGTGGTGGTTGCCGGTAATGGTGGAACGTGAACTGCCTTGGTTGGTGCGCGAGGAAGCTTCACGGAGGTTGCAAATTATTTTTTTTAAAATATTGAATTTATGGCTTCAGTCTCTCTATAACCGAGGCAGAAAAGAGATCTATGGCTTCGGGTAATAACCGAGGCCAAAAGGGGATGTCTTTTGGCCTCGCTTTAATATGCCTCGGTTCTTAAACCGAGGTAGAATATTGAAAATAACCGGGGCCAAAAGGGGGTACTGCACTAGTGGCTTAAACGAAGAAAAGGTTCACGGTTCTTCTTGCCCCAATTTGGTTTCCCTTAGTGCTCTCCTAACTCCGCTCTCTTGATTCCTTATGACTCTCTTTTCTCTCAAAATTCATGCTCTCTTTTCACTCTAGGTTTTCAGACTTCAAAACCCTGCTAATTACCTTAATTTCCCCTTTTATATGGTCCCTAATTACGGAAAATGGCAAAAAAAACGAAAAATAGCCTTTTAATGTCTATAATTACCTTTCGTTGACCATTATGGTTTGTTTTTCCCAGCTCCTTTGGCTGCCCATTGCCTCTAGGGTTTTCCCACCCTTTCACATTCAGGTCACAATTATATTATAGAAAAAATAATAAAGAAGTCAATTTCGTTCTCAATGAAACAAGGTTTGAACACACAACCATGGAATCACAAAGTAAGTGTACAACCAATTCAACCAATACCTGTTTCGTGATAATTCCTATAATTTTATGATTACATTATCATGGTTCCCATTCAATGTATAACATAAAAAGATACACACCACTTAAACATCATACAATTAACATACATAGGACTTGAACCCAAGTCCTTTCAGAAAACCAATACTCTCAACCATTTGAGCAAGTACTTTTCCACATCAAAACAATTAACATTAAATGCCATAAAGGCTTCTACTACCCGCCTTTATTAAATAATTATTTATTTAATTATTTAAATTTCTCGGGTCTTATAGCTGCTGCCACATATTACACTGACCACTCTACTGAGAATGAACGACTTCGTCAACAAGTCGAGCAAACACAAAAAAACCACTAATGTGGCAATGCAAAAGTATGCACAAGTGAAAGACACAATAAGGTTGATACGACAAGAAATGACGATGATGTAGGACTAGAATGTTCGCGACACTTCAACGGGCACCAATGAAGTCCATACTGACTATGTTGAAGACCATGATGCCCCCCCCCCCCCCCCCCCCCCCCTCCCACCCTCCCCCCCCCCCCCCCCTCTCTTGAAGTTAACCTCCAATGTCAAATAAATTAATTCACATGTAAAACTATATTTTTAACTTGTACATCTTGTTCTATTTGCTACATTCTGTGCCATCTAATTTATTCTAGTTATTTCATTACTTTTGCAGGTCATACAATTCACCCACTCCAAGCCCACCATCTTCAAGCCCAATGGAACCTATTTTTGAAATGTTATGTAATATTAGAAACTATTTTTGGTTAGGTCTTTCTGCAATTATATGTCATTTTGGAATTTGTAGAGGCATTCCAATGCACTATTTTTGGTTTAATGGGCTCAACTTGTTTATTTCCAAACATATGTTTGTCATTTTGGAATTTGTAGAACCATAGTCTCATATAATATGGGTTGAAATTGTTTATTTATGGACATATGTTTGAATCTTAAATGGTATAATTAATTTTGAGTCTTCTCAGGTGATTGAGTTATTGAATACTGAGTTCTATTTGGTATAAAGTATTTTGAATTTGGAATGGTATAATGGATGTTGAAATTTGGATCTACAATTTTTTATATGATTGCATATTGAGTTGTATGTGGTATAACTTTTGTTGTATTTGGTCTTGTTTGGTAGATATACATATTTTTAGATTTTGGTTTCCGTTATTTTTAACTGGCCGCGCAGCAACAAGCACTGGTTAGCGTGGGCCTAGAGACGGCTAAGCCCATGCTACCTAATAAATTAATTTAAAAAAAAAAAAACATTCTATAACACTACAAAAAATCATGAGAATTATGGCAATTTTAATATGGCAGTTGTTAAAAACCGTCACTTTTTTTGTAGTATAATATGACAATTGATGAACTGCCATATTTTGCGGGTAAAATATAGCGTTTTTAACCGTCATTTCTTAAATGGACACATTTTTATATGTAAATTATGACATTTTAACTGCCATTTTTACTAAATCTGAACATTTGCTATTTCCTGAATTCCTGATTGATTGAGTTCCCTCTAAATGTTTTGATAGATTAATGTTCTCTTTAGTTTCCCTATTTCAAAAGACTTTTCCAATCTTCCAATCCCTTTTTTTCTTTTCATTTCCCTCTAATTTTTTATTTTATCCATGTTTTCAAACCTTTTCATTCACTCTCAAACTCTCACTTCCAAGTCTCTCTCTTTTATTTTTGGTTTCCTTACTCTCATCGTTCACGCTGCCCCAACTCCATCCCCCTCATTTCAAAACACTCAATATTTTACTCACTCACTCACAGTTAACTCTCGTATGTTGAGGCTGAAATTCTTCACTCTCACATTCCCAAATGATTTTCGTGCACGGTAGGAGTCGAGTGGTCGGACCCAATCAATTTCGTTTGTCTTCTTCATTGCTTCAAGGTAAGA
>Ga0214543_1011277_pt1 | contig 12635 bp, 10 predicted proteins | sample CNSS2metaG_FD_160094 | JGI IMG/M metagenome (GOLD analysis project Ga0214543, IMG submission 160094) | Root nodule microbial communities from cowpea collected in UCLA plant growth center, Los Angeles, California, USA - CNSS2 | ecosystem: Host-associated > Plants > Roots > Nodule | place: USA...
CCTACAAAAATAAAAAAAAAAAAAAAAAAAAAAAAAAACCCATTAATCCACTTGATATAATAAAATTTAGGGTTTGACACAGAAACCCATCTACTGAATTCCTTAAAAAAAAAAAAAAATCAAGCATACATAATCCAGCAGTGAAACAGAGTTTTGGAAAAGAGCGACAAAGCAGGCACCTGATTGTGAGAAAGAGAATTCATGAGGAGAAGTTGAAGCCGATGATGGAAAAGTGGGTGATTTCTTGAAATGAATGTTGAAAGGTGATATTTTTGAGGTGTTAATAGGAGTAGGAGATAGTGAAGTTCCCAGAGGAAATGACCGCATTTCTTGGAGGGTTGTCTTGCTCACTCAAAGAATCCTTAGATTCTCTGTGAGATTGAATCATCACATAACATGAGAGGGTGAGTGAACTCAGAACAACTTGGTTTAGCAAAGCTGTGCTTGCAAGACTTTCCAAGCTTGTGGGGGCCACCTGATTCTGACAACCAGACTCACAAAGATTAGAGTTAAATATTTCTCTTCAATTTCCATCCATGTCTTTCAGATTTTTTTTTCCTGCATCTGATAGATACAAAGGTTTAGTTTTAGATAAACTTCACTTTTTATTCTGTAATCCTTTTTGTCCAAAATTAGTTTTGTTGAAGTGATTAGGATAAACTTGTTGCTTTAAATAAAAAAGTAAAAAAAGAAAAAGAAAAACAAGATTGAGTGGTTGGCTTTCTGGCCAAACTTGTGTTCCTGGATGACTGCGTTTTTGTTTTGTTTTTGACTAAGGTAATTTGAAATTGGAACAAGACATGTTGCGTGGAAGTAGAAACACCTTGCATTTCTTACTTCGCTGGATGGTGGCTGAAAAAGAAAGTGTATGTGCATTATTTATTATCTGTGCAAGAATTTCAGATATTCTTGTATTCTAAAGTTTTGTACCAAGAAAAACAATGTACAAGTGTAACAAATCATCCATAGCTCCAAGTGAACATTATATAATTAAGTTTGGAACACTTAATAAGTCTTATATTATTTAGAAGTTAAAACAAACTATGTAAAATCCCTTGTTCTGATTTAAAAAGGTTTTGCGTCTGACTTTACTAAAGAGTTCACTGTCAGCTCAATAGAGATCTTCATAACTTCCTTTCCGGTCACAAACTCTTATTTCTGTCTACTTTTCAAAAACAATCTATCTCTTTTCTCCCTTGTCTGAAACAAAAGTTCTTCTGGAGCACAATAAGATCCTCCATTGAGCTTACTGAAGAGCTAATAGAACTTTAAACTCTAAACTCATGTTCCCTTTCATTTATTTTTTGTTTGAAAGCTTCAGTTCCACTTTAACCTCTGCTAGGTCTCAGCTTTTACCTCATTTAGTTCTATTTTCCAGTTCCATATCTATGGGTTAAAGAATTTTAGGTAGTTTAGAATGCAATTGGAATGAGAGATATTAATTGTTGCAATTATTCAGTTTGATATCATCTATAAACCACTTTGAAATGAGTTTGAAAATATAAAAATGCAAGATACCAAGTTGTGCAATGGGACAAGTCAAAATCTCACAACCAAGAAGCATATGGTGTGGCGTTACTCATTTTCCTACACTACACACTTTTTGTAAAATGAAGGTTTCTACTTTGTTAACTGTTGGATCGAGTTGAAATTTTAACAGCTTATCCTAGACACATATTTCTTGACTTTGACCGGTCGGATCTTGAATCGGAAGTCTGTAATGAGAGCAGTTTTTATCGCAAGGTCCTTGTAGTTTTGATTGTTGACAACATTGATCTTTGTTGCTTACTTGGTGCATAACTTTCTCTAAAGTTATTCAATTAAGTTGGTTCTTTTTGAATTTGGTTCTTGATTCAATCATCTTTAATTTGAATGTAAACACAAAATTTTTGGAACTTCACACAAGCTGCAGTTTTATTTCTAAAATCTCATATTGTTTGCATAATGTGTTTAAGTTGGATTGAATAAAAATTATAAGAATTAGTTATTTTCCAAGAGAGACATATGTTGTCAAATGCTTGTGTGAGAATATAGGAGATTCCATGAGAGAAATCCTATTTGATTTAATTAGTAATGTGTTCATTGATGTAAGGATTTAGTACCGGAGGTTTATTCTGATACTCTAATACTCATTCAAGACTCATGTAGAGTGGAATGAGTCACGTGATGAAAGGGGCAGGAGCTCTTGTTTTTAAGAATAGCCATAGGATTCTTATGACGGTTAAAATGACTAATCTTGTGTGGTAGGGTGAAACTCATTGACAATGACTCTGCAGGTAATAGAGGTCACCACAAGTGCAAAAACCACCAAGAATCATACATCAATGTCTAGATCCAGATAATTGAGTCAAAGAGTGTTATTTTGTTAGATGGGTTAATTGATGTTGCTTTATTTGGTGTAATTGGTGCGTTATTCTGCAATTCTTTTGAGTGGTAAGTGTGTATATTTTTTTTTTTTCAAAACGCAGTTTAAATATTCTTTTTTTTCTAATTTTTTGAAGTGTCTTTTAAAAATAAAATTATAACTGAGTAAAGCTCCAAAACATACAATAGCTTTGATACTATGAAGCGACTTGAATGGGATCATAACAAATTCTATATAAACCAAAATTTGGACTTCATTGTTATAAATTTTGGCAGCTTAAAACTCAAGAAAAATCGTGCATACTTTATTTGATTGAAGTGGTAATTATGCGTTAATTTTTATTATTATTTTAATTCAAAATGTGCTCATAGTACACTTTTTTTTTATAAAAGATAACAATTCAGTCTTTAATACACTTTTTTTGTTAATTAAAATTTATTATATAATCATTATATGAAAAGTGAAAGTCAAAATTTTTTATAGTTTCTAATAAATTTCAATTTATAACAGAAGGCATATTTAAAAGATTATATTTAGAAAATATTTGTTCACATTTCTCTTTGTTTTACTTTGTCAAAATTATTTATTTAGAGGAGGAATAACAGCAACCTTCCTAACCTCCAGGGCTTAGCTTTTTTAATCAAAAGTTAAAAACTAATTAATCGATAAATTGAAGGATTAGATATAATTATGATTAAAACCCGGGTTAGTTATTTTCATTCACATATGTTAGTCTTCAAACTCCAAACTTGTTGGGTACCAGGCTAAGGAACACAATTATAAGTGACCTCTTACTGGTTTCATAACCAAAATTTATCAGCTTTCTCTCTTTATCATTTTAAGTTTCAACATTAAAAGAATTTCTTCTTGACTAATAAATCTTGTGCATCGTGTCAAAATTTATATCATTCCTCTCAAAACATAATCAAAACATTATTCTCAAATGAAACATGGCCTGGTTTTTTCTTTTGTGGCCGGTTCCTGTTAGTAAAATTACCAGGAATAAGAGAAATATGAAGAACACGTTGGAAAAACAAAATATATACTTAGCTATTGAGCGAAATTGTGAGACTCAATAAATAAAAATAAGATCTCTCACATTATTCAATAAATTCTACATTAGATTAATCTTAACAGTAGAGTATGTTAGAGCGCACTGTTAAGACTTTTCATAAAATAAATGGGCAGAGCAAGTAGTGCAGTGCAGTGGGATAAAATTTAGTTACTGACAAACTTGTTAAACACATCATTGTCAAAAATAGAATCAGTACTCCTACCATATGAAGATTTTAAGACTTATTCTATAAAAGGTCACAGTTTCAAGTAACTAAAAATTAACATACAGATTTCTCAAGAAAGCAAAGGTATAAGGAGATATAGACTTTCCAAACAAAGAACACCAACGAGGAAGCTTCGTAAGGACTCGTTCGGTTACTGGTGTTAATTTGTCCACATCAGTTCTAAGCTTAAGAATAGGAGTATCAGAGTTATGAGTTGAACCTGACCTCCAATGAAGAGTCAGATCAAACAACTTGGGTGCCTTTTTTCCTCCAGAAAACTGAATAATATGCCAACCATCCACACCATTCTTTTTGCCAACTGAAATCAATTCTTCAGAATCCCTTGCATCTGAGGTTGAGTAAGAAAAACAATACTTTATATAATGAAATATCATAATATAAACAATACTTTAGATAATGATAGATTGATAAATAAACAGTATTAAGAATTTGACCAAGCATGGTGCCAGCCAATTTTTGGAAACTCATGCTCAAACTGATGATTATTTAGAAACACAACTCGATACCTTTAAGCTCAAAATCTTCTATTTCTTCTGTGTTGATTGCAAGAACCCAACGGATAGAACCCTTTGTATCAATTGAAACTTCTGTTATTCTTCCATTTCCTTTAGCATCACTAAGGACGTGCATTGTAGGAATATCCATCTCAGACCAGCCACTATTGGTGTCATTATAGGCCCAACAACCATATTTGACCGAGAAAGTCACAAAATCAACTGTTTTGTCTCTACCACATACAAAACCTTCGTTAATCTGTTCAACTTCCTTGTTCAAATTTCCAGGTGTAGTAGAAAATAAAGATAAATATGATTTAGGATTTTGTCCTTCATCGGGTTTTCCTGTGGCATCAACAACATGTACAACCTGAAAATAAAGACAAATTTTTAATTGTTATGCTAGCTTTACTAGGTAATTGTCAAATTAAATGGTTGTGATAGGGAGGGAGAAAGACAAATAAATTAAATAATAGGATTAATGACATTATATTCGTATGGTGTGTAATAATGTGTTGCAATATACAGACTTTTACTGAAAGGTCAAATAAAGTAGTAGCGCTAGTACAAGTCCAAACCCTATTATGGTAAGAAAATTTAGACTGAAAAAAAAAAAAAGCATTATGAATAGGAAACAACTCATAATATTACATCCTCAATTAGATGACTAGTTGATTCTAAACCCGCAGAATATATTCTATAAAGCCTTTAGGATATTCAATAAGATGAAGTGGATATATTGACTAAACAACTTAAAAAGATCAGGAATCAATATTCTCCATAGTAAGTACAAAGACCAACGTTCAATGATAATTATATTTACAGGTAATGATCGCCAAGGCAATCAATAGGTTTTGTTGCCACTTTCAGATCAAATATCTTGCAGACTACGACATTTCTTGGAATAGAGGTGGCACAATCCAAGAACAGTATTGTGAGCTGCCAAATAAAATATTTGATGGGCATCCAAAAATATTGATGAGTGCTAAACCTGATGATTCTCCTATCCAATGAATCCTAATGCCAAAAGCGAGTCATTTTTACACCCATAAAGGTACAAAAGACCAGTTAGGAAACCGAACTATTTGATTGTCATTTGTCCAGGCATCTCCTTTGCATTCAATGTAACAATTCAATTTCTTAGTTCTCCATGTGAAAATCTCAGAGGTGCAGTAGTGCCCAACTTGAAGTATATTGAAGGAGGTCTAAGAAGATTTTTTATACAAAGACAAAGGCTATATCTAGACTGCAGGATATGGGAATGTACTGTGACCATTTAATCTTTATTGGTAATAATCTGATTTCAAGGAAAAGCAAGGAAACAAATATAGTTGCTAGGCCTAATGAAATGGAGTATCGAGTTGAGAGCTTATCTGGCTCAACGAGTTGCTCAAAGAGATTTATGGAGGTTACACAAATGCACTCATGTGATAACCAAGCACCTTGCATGATGCCCCAAATATAGATATAAATCCATTTAATTAGAGAGGAATATTTATCCCAAGACATCACCACTAGCTTTGTCAATTCAAAAGACCAAGGATGGCTGTTTCAACTAAGTCATTATTAAGTCCTTAATTTTGTTATATGTGACAAGCTTGGTGAATATGGTTTATATGTTCCAACTTGAGGAAGAGAGTTAAAAATATGTAATTATAGTAATATTGCAAATACATTACATCATATTCTTGTGATTATTTCTAGTTATCCTTGTATAGTACTTATGACAATATAAATATTTGCTCCGTTATGTACTTCATACACCGATTTATTAACATGTCCTCTCACTTCTCTCTCTTTAAACACAAATTAACAATTATACTACTTTCAATTTTATGCAGAAGAAATAAATACCCAACTCATCATGACTAATACAAATTGTTAAATTAGTTCATTTAAATTAATAATGTCATAAATTTAAATTTATTGCTAGAAATACCCATAAAATTAAATAGTTTATGTGGTATTGATAATGTTCATTTTTACATGTTTTGGTGTGTTTTAGTGAATAAAGTCAACTTTTCCTAACTTTTACCTTGTTTCACCACCCTCAAGATTATCTGGTTTTTGAATTTTTTATGTTTTAGTTGTTTTATGTTTGTTTTGTCACTCATCTCTCTTTTAAGTGTGTTAAATAAGTGAATAGGAAGCAACTATGGTGGAGGAAAACAAGCTAGACTTCAAGGAAGCATGATTGGACAAAAAAGTATTGATTTTGAGGCAAATACCAACGTCGAGCATCATAGGAGACACGTCTAGTGCTACAAAGTCAGAGAGTAAGTTAGCTGCAGAGCATCAGAAGGTTAGGCAGAGGTCGGGTCGTGGCCAGGCCTTAGCTAGTTGCGTCGGGCGGTGTCTTCACATAAGCTGTTGTTCCACATTTTAACTAATAGTGTCGAGCGATGTTGAGCTGGCGCCAAGCGGTGACAACGCATATGTGTCAAAAATATGGTATTTATCCATGCTTCTCGCGAGGGTTAGAGGAAATCCTCACTTGAACGATAGAAATCACTTTTAGGTACTTGGAAGAGCCTCTTGGAGGTTGCTAGGGGTGTTGGGAAGCTCTCCCACTCCTCCTTGGGTCTTCTCCTCCAGTCATGGTGGTTTTCCCCCTTTTCGGGTTTAGAGAAGAAGATGGGCTACAAATGGGAGATGTAGACGCGAATGGGAGGCACAATTGGAGCTTGGAGCAGTTGCCAAGAATCTTGGAAAAGGGCTTGCATCTTCTCTTTGGTTTCCATTTCTTCCCTATCTCTTCTATTTGTAAACTCTAGGTTCTCCACCATGGAGAGCTAACCCTATTTTTTGAGATTAGATGTAATGAACTAAATTCTTGTGTAATTTGTGTTGTTAATATATGTGTGTGTGTGTGTGTGTGTTTAGTATTTAATTTTTATGCTTAATGCTTGTTGTGCCTTGATCACCCATTGCTTGTTTGTTGGTTCTTGAGATGTTGGAAAATGTCTTTTGAACCTAAAAATGAAATTGAATGCCTAATGGAGCTTGTACCTAGGGATAGAACATGTTTTCTTAGTAATTTAAGATTCTTGAACTTAATGCATGGTTGCTTGTTGAGGATTCAAGGAATTGGAACTTAATGAGTTATCATAGGCTCAAAGTTACTAGGAATAGGATTTGAGTAATCTTGTGAGTTGATTTTGACTTGAATATGGAATTGAGATGTTTGTGAATGCATGAGAATGAAGGGAATGAAATCTAGTCTTGACAATTGTATATATTGTATGTTAAATTTATGTTGCACATCATCAACTGTTTGATAAAATTTATGTTGCATATCACTATTGGCATTAGTACACACCCTCCTCCGTAGTGAGAGAAAAATCCCCATCAAGTTCTATACCCTCACCACTCTCTTTAGGAATCAATTTAGACATCTCCAATCAAAAGCAACAATATAATAGGGATCAGGATGCAAAAACTTGTCAATTTAGAAGTCACCCAATCCCCAGGCATTAACATTTTAAGTTAGGATAGGAAACGTATAGGCTAAATGTAGGAGTATTTTTCTGTTTCCATCGAAGAACCACCATAGTAGAAGGAATGAGATGACATTTAAAGGAAGGTTAATATGATAACATTGGTATGACTTGGCATTTTACATGTTGATACTAAAAGATTGGAGGGGAAGGAGGGATAGGTTTTCCGAAGCACATGAAGTTCGGGTTGGAACTAGCAAAATTTGTTGTGCCAATACACCAATGACCATGTGTGTTTTAAGTTGGAAACTTGTATCTCTAAATGGCTTAATAGGTTTCAGGGGTTCCTACATAATTTGTTTTTTTACTATGTTTTGTTGTTTGGTGCTTGGAGGATTAAACTTTTCCTGTAAAATTTAAGCATGTGAGTCTTAAGTTATATGTTTTGGTAGATGATAAGTTTATGGAACGCTTTGTGCTTTAATTTCCCTTTGTACATATTTCAGATTCACGGATAGGGTTGGAGCACCCCAAGTGCTTCATTCATTTATAATTTTTCTCTCTTGCTGATAAAAAAAAGAAAAAGAAAAAACAATATAAACTACACTACTAGTGGACAAACATAATTCAAACGAGGGAAGTTCTATGTGTATTCATATTATATGAGGTAGAATAAGTGCTTCAATTAACTATTAACTATTAACTATTAAGTGACCAAAAAGACTGTAAAATATATATGCAAATAAAAACTTACATTCACAGCCCTAGCAATGTCTTCTGAAAATGGAGGAACGACACCCGATACTACAATTGCAAGTGATGAAGCAAATAACATTAAGGTAGCTAGGATGATAGCCTTTTTTGCACCTGGACATCAAATTACCAATACAAGAAAGAACATCATTTAATATTTAGTTTCAAAATACCTAAAAATCATCCTTTATATTTTACAAAATGTGACATTTAATTATATTTCAAATATATAGAGTCAACAATTCCTCAATAAACAACAATTATGTGTGAAGACCAGACCTTTGAATTATAGAATCAAATACCTAAAAGTTTTGATCCTTGATGTTTGCTTTTGAAGGAATAAACATGATCAAGCCAAATATGTTCAAATTGATAGACATTTCATAAAGGAGAAAGCCACCACCGGCCTAATTTGCATTCCTTTTGTTCCTACTTCTCCACAAGTAGTTGACATTCTTACTAAAGGATTGTGTAAGACCAACTTTGAGTTTCTTGTAACTAAGTGGGTTACGTTAGACATATGTGCACCAACTTGACATGGAGTGTTGATATATCAAAATTAATTAGACATATGGAGAGAGAGACCATGATATAATCCAGAGGGAATCAATATCGTTTTGAGTTTCCTTGGTAATATTTATTATGTTTTTTTAATTAAGCGGCTGAATGGGAAGATCAAAAACCATAAGAGAAGATGGGAACTAATGATGCATATAGTAGGAATTATAGGCAGCACTAGTAGGAATTAATTGCCAATGGACATTAAAAACTACTTAGTAATAGTTAAGTGGAATTTAGTGGGCCTTTTTATGGTTGTCTAGAGTGGAATATAATTTAGTCTGTACAAGGATGTACTTTTAATGCAATAGAATATTAAGTTTTCTCTTTGTGAGAAATTTATAGAGTTCTGAGTTATAAGATCCCAAATTTTGATCTTATCAAGATAATATGTCACAATCAACCCTAGAACTTATCACTTACTTGTTCATCTTTCTTAAATGTTGGACAATATCCTTTCCCAAATTGAATATTGGAATGGTCCCCTTTCGTTTTCTCATCAGGCCAGGAAGGACATTAGAAGATTTGGTCAATATGGATCTTAAGGTTAACAATATGTTTGAAACTGTGATCTTTAATTGAGTTGAGTGGTGTCATGTGATCTATGTAATTGACGGCACCTAGCGGGATAAGATTTTGCTGTTGCTATCGCAAACTTGAATGCTACACTAATACCTTTTTGTAAAACCAAACAGTCGAAACACGCTCTTTTCATTCACCCCACATGAATTTTGTGGTTCATATGTCCCTCTATTTCTCTCATTTTATATGATGAACCGAGATACTTAAATTGTGAGACTTTTTCTAAAATACGCTCTTCAAATCTCTAACCAAGAGTAATTTTGTGCCTTTAACTAAATTTATATTCCATATAACTGCCACTTAAACAAAAACAGTCCAAGGAAAAAAGAAAAAATACATGTCAAATTTTATGAGGTTAAAATAGGATGTCAGGTGACAAGAAATTCTTTGAAAATTGGCAGCCATTTATTAAAAAAGTAAGTAGCATCCCCAGTATCATAAATACTAAGACTAAAGCATTGCTTGCAAATGAACATACAGTAAACAAACCTGAAAGATGGACATATGAAAGAAGGTACACCAAGGTCAAAGATAGAAGAGAAGCAATAAAAGCAGCAATCACAAAACCTCCCAGCCATTCAGGAGTACCACCAGGATTCCTGCATGGTAAAGAAAAGTAAATTAGATGCTAACTGTAAAAGTGAAAATTGACCTGTGAAAAAGATTAATGGTGCTCATAGTAGTAGTGAGTCTAAAGACAATGCCATTGGCAACAATAGACAAGTGAGGGTGAATGCAACTGACTGAACGAGGCAATCTGATAGCAAATCAGTAATTAAGTGTATTTCAGAAAGTAATTGGGCCACAGCTAAATGGGCCCATTAACACTTCCAATCATGAATCCTATCCTAACACATCAATGATACCAATAAATAATCAAACAATTCTTGTTGAACTTCATTTTCATGAAAGATTTCTTATTTCCTTTTTACAATTCAATTTTCTTCATCAACAAACCTTATTTTATAACAATAAATGGTAGTAAATTTGCATAAGAATGGCTTCCAACATAATTAAAAGATGACTAAAAATAGAAATTTCATTTTAAAGTTTAATTTCAGCACTGGCTATACCCCAAAACGTTTTCAGATCCCTCTTGATCCGTTTATCTGCTTCCATAATTTGTCTTTTATGTTTCTATTCTTACCCTGCAGTAGACCTTTGTAGAATACAAACATGTAAAACCAAAATAGGCAGTAACACCCGCACCACAACAAAAAATGAAAATAAGCATCATTATGAAAGCACTAAGCAATAGACTTAGCTCATTACAGGTCAGTCCACATACACCGAATAGGGGGAAAAGGATATACCTATCAAATCGAACCATACCCCCTATGAGTATGGCCGCAAGCCGAATAAATATGCCTGCAGAGAATAAAATTGGTGTGGCTAACCCCAGAATTAGCGTTATCAGTTTGAGTGGCTTTGGTAACCTTTCTGAGGTTAATGTTGCTTCGAAAAAGCCATCTGGATAATTCAACCAAAATTTAGTAGCATGGAAAAAAAATGTTGTTCTAACAAAGGAAAATATAAGGTAGTGATAGTTACATGCAAATGCCGGAGAAACTAACCAAACAAGAGCCACGTAAGAAGAGCCAATTTTAAAATAGTTTCCCAAAATGAGAAGTATAAGCCATTGAAATGATCCAGCTTTAAAGAGCCATCTTTCAGCCTCCATCTTGACAACAGCAGCTTTAATAATGGGGGGCAATTGCCTTCTCTTTGAGTGTGCATTCAGAAGATATTTTTGAAGTAGAAGAAAACCCAAATGTTGACCAATCAATGCTCCGAGAAAAGCTGGTGCACCAAATAATCCAACCACCAATAATGGGCTTGAAACATATGGTACTGGTGATGAAGATATGAAAGGAAGGAGAAATGCAACAAGGAAGGAGAAACTTAAGGCAAACACCCACATGAGGAGAACACTCAAAAACGACAAAGTCAACGAAACTGCAGCTGGTATACCACCCATAATTAAGGATGTAATCCAAATTAGAATTGACTGCAATATCACTGAATTATGGAGCATATTAGCGAACTTTTGACGGTATACAACCATATACATTCCCTGGAAAAATACGACATTTACAATGTATCAGGGGCCAATGGTATGACAGTAGCATACTACGCTACTACCACTGCTATATGGAAAATAGTACATGATTGTACACACTATAGCATAGAATTGGAATATGATTCGCAAATCAGAAATACCAAATTTTTTTTCCAGTAATAACTTACCAAAATGTCAAAATATATGGCACTGTTCTTTCTTATATCCTCCTCTGCTTCAGTTGAATTGCCTTCTGGAATATGAGAAGACGCCCCAATATGAAGCAAGAAAGCAAGCATATTTTCCCCCAGATGTTGAAGAGATCCAGTCTTCAAAAGCTCTAATTTATCATTCTGCTCAAGGAAAAACATAACATTTTTGTCATTGGATATGAAAATAGGTCAATAAACCCCTTATTTCCTCCACGATATCCATGCACTTCCACCACTCATGATGTCATTCAATATTGCAGCAGAGTCAATATATTGCAGGCTATAAAACTATTATTATTTTCAGAATTTAGGATTGGATCTAACTCATCCTTACAAAACAAACATGTGAGATGAGAGTTGCTTCCTACATATACACTCATTTGTCCTTATCATTAGTTGATGTGGGACTTCAGTTATTACCATATTAGCTACAAATACGGTATATACACAAGTGAGGAACAAGCATCATCTCGTAAGTCACAAGTCGGTTTTATAGGATTAAATTAAACACAAACTTAAATTTTAAGAAATTACTAGTGTTCTAGCTCTAACTTGAAGAGTTGATATGTTAAGTCTCATTCTTCCCACAAAACACAATGAATTTTCATGTTAGAAATAAAATGTAGAACAAAAAGCAGTCCAAGTATTTCATAAAAAAGTAAGGACAGAAGGAAACCTTGGTATGATATACAGCAGTGTTATCTACATATGCAAAATCAAGCCCAGAAAGGCCAGCAACCTCTTTGTACACTTGGAAATCAGTTGCAGATTTTATAGCCCCAGAAGCAAACACATCCTGGAGGACAAATATTGGAAGATTTGAGTGATTATTCAAAAAAAAAAAAAAAAAAAAAAAAAAAAATCGGCAAAAGTC